>ENA-OPAO01000173-OPAO01000173.1-human-gut-metagenome-genome-assembly--contig:-NODE-173-length-61510-cov-7.380766_pt1 | contig 61510 bp, 52 predicted proteins | sample MGYA00241054_ERZ501424 | MGnify/ENA primary metagenome ERZ501424 (study PRJEB25962, sample SAMEA2042623) | human gut metagenome | biome: human gut; feature: human-associated habitat; material: faeces...
CCCGCTCGGATATGTGTTCCGAGCGGGCCCCTGCTGTTAGCTTGTGGCACTGAATAGTTTAGGCTTCGTCGACGACCTTGAGGCCGCGCGTGTGATCGATCTCGTTGAGGAGGTTAACGCGACGCTCGTGACGACCACCCTCAAACTCGGCGTCGAGCCACTCGTCGACAATCATCTTGGCGAGCTCGGAGCCCACGACGCGGGCGCCAAAGGCGAGCACGTTGGTATTGTTGTGCATGCGGGAGAGCTTGGCGCTGAAGGGCTCGGAGCACACGACGGCGCGTACGCCCTCGACCTTGTTGGCAGCCAGGCTAATCCCGACACCGGTGCCACAGATGAGGATGCCCAGGTCGACGTCACCGTTGGCAACGGCCTTACCCACCTTGTAGCCGGCGATGGGGTAGTCAAAGCTCTCGGAGGTGTCGGTGCCAAAGTTCACGACCTCGCAGCCGCGCTCCTTCAGGTGCTCGGAGATGATGTTCTTGAGCTCGACGGCGGCGTGGTCGTTACCGATACCGATCTTCATGGATGGTTCCTCTCTGGTCTGTGCGGCGCAAATGCTAAAGGTGTTTACCGCGTTCGACTGCATGATAGCGCGACTTTTGCATAAACGCTCGGGCGTTTTTTGGTCAAACGCTTTAGCATGCAACAAGACCGGCTTCTCATGAATGAATGCTGTTAGTTTGTGCTCGAGCGCCGTCCGCCGGAACCATGGTTGCGGTTTTTGATGCATTGTTATCAAATAAAAGAGCTAATTATTATTGAGAGCCCAGCCCGTTATACAAGTAGGAGATACCTATGCCTGCCGATTCCCTTCGTGATGCCGCGTTTTGCGATGTTTTGAACCGCGAGCTTGTCTGCGCGCTCGGCTGTACCGAGCCCATTGCCGTTGCCTATGCAGCGGCACTGGCGAGCCAGACGCTCGGTTGCGAGCCCGATCATATGGATGTTGCCTGCTCGGGCAACATCATCAAGAACGTCAAGAGCGTGACCGTGCCCAACTCGGGCGGTATGCACGGTATTGAGGCCGCGGCCGTGCTGGGTGCCGTGGGCGGCGACGCTAAGAGCGCGCTCGAGGTGCTCGAGAGCGTTAACGATGAAGACCGCGCTCGCGTGGCCGAGCTCCTCGCCGACGCCGGCTACTGCGATGTGTCGCTTGTCGAAGGTGTGCCCAACCTCTACATCAAGGTGACTGCGACGGCCGGGGGCCATACCGCGGTCGTCGAGATTACCGATCACCACACTAATGTCACGTGCCATACGCTCGATGGTATTCCGGTATGCGGCAAGTCGGCGGGGGAGTGTGCCGCCTGCGCCGAGCGCGTGGTGGCCGAGCGTGCGGCGGATAAGGCCGATGCCCCTATGAGCATTGAGTCCATCATCGACTTTATCGAGGACGGTGACATTGAGGACGCCCGCGCTGCCGTTGAGCGTCAGATTGAGCTGAATGGCGCAATCAGTGCCGAGGGCCTTGCGCACGCTTGGGGCGCCGAGGTGGGTCGTACGCTGCTGGGTGCTCGTGCCGATGACGTCGCCTGCCGTGCCCGTGCCCGTGCGGCCGCCGGGTCCGACGCCCGCATGAACGGCTGCGCGCTGCCGGTCGCCATTGTGTGCGGCTCGGGCAATCAGGGCATTACCTGCGCATTGCCCGTCATGGAGTATGCCGAGTACCTGCGTTGCGACCACGAGCGCCTGGTGCGCGCCGTGATGCTGTCCGATCTTATCGCCGTGCATATCAAGAGCTATATTGGTGCGCTCTCGGCGTTTTGCGGTGCTATTTGCGCCGCGTGCGGCGCCGGCGCTGCGATTACCTGGCTGTGCGGTGGCACGCGCGAGCAGATTGGCGCGACGGTCTCGAATACGCTCGGTAACGTGGGCGGCATCGTGTGCGACGGCGCCAAGGCGAGCTGTGCCGCCAAGATCTCGGCTGCCGTCGATGCGGCGATTCTGGGCCATGATATGGCCATGCAGGGTCGCGGCTTCCGCGCCGGCGAGGGCCTGATCCAAGATACCGTTGAGCAGACAATCGCCAGTATGGGCTACGTAGGCCGCGTGGGCATGAAGGACACCGACGTCGAGATCCTCAACATCATGATCGGCAAAACCCAGGTCTGCTAGATATCCTTTAAGTTGCGGTGAGATAGTTCCTAAAATTACCCGGGTGAGGGGCAAACAGGAACTATCTCATCGCAACTGCGCTAGATGTTCTGGCGCCTACGATAGTTCGTTGGCTACTTGGTGCTCGTAGAAGGCTTCGATCACGGCGTTAAAGTCGCGGGCGAAGTCTTCCATGGTTCCGCGCCAGGTGGCTCGGCCGGGTTTTCCCTGGCCAACATAGGCAGTTTGAATGCCGCAGGCGGGACTGGGGAAGTCGCGCTTGGGATCGTTGCCCACCATAAGGACCTCGTGCGGCTCGAGCCCCATCACCTGAAGCTGCTCTAGATAGTAGGTGGCATCGGGCTTGCAGCGGGTGGTGTTTCCCATGTGCGTGACGAGCTCAAAGGGAGCGTCGGCCAGGTCGCCCCAACCCATGCGGCACTCGATGGCCCCCTGGGGAAAGCTGGGGTTGGTAAAGAGCGCGCAACGCAGCCCTGCGTCCTGTACGGCCTGGAGCGCGGCGTGCGCGCCCGGCATGGCGTGGGCGTTAATGACATCGTCGTTCTTGTACGGAAGAACTTCGCGGTCATAGTAGGTAAACGCCTCGTAGATGAGGGGATCGGAGAGGCGGATCCCGCATCGGCGCTCGACCTCTTCTTGGTAAAACTCAAGATTGGTGCGGTTGTCCGTGCCGCTGCGGCGATTGGCGTTGAGGTCGACCAGGATGGTGCCGAGGCGTGCCATCGTGCCACCGCGGCTGCGGCGTCCGATATCCGCGAGCATCGAAGAGACATCCTTAAAATAGCGAAGGATGAACGCGTTGAGGTTGATGCTGAGAAGCGTCTCGTCCATATCGAAAACGACTGCTTTGAGCACGCGGGCACCTTTCTCGAAAAATCGATCTAGAATCGTTGGCTCCGGATACTTTACCCCAAAGCCGAATGCCTGGCTGGTTATCGTCAAGTTGCGGAGACGTGTGTTCATAAGATTACGAAAAAGTCTCCACACGAGTAAAAAATCGCAGTTCACGCTTGAAATCGAACTCATTTCCCCGTAACCTATACGAACGTGATTGCATAAGCGTCACATTAGTATCTGTCGGCTCCCGAGTGTTCCTAAACGTTGTGTGCTTGTCGCACCCTTCTGTAGGTCCTAGCAATCGGGGCCCCGTAGTTCGAAAGGGGTCCACCTTTGAGTGAGATTCAGAACTCGTCCATTTTCTCTCTTGACGATGTCAACGAGGAGGAGATGAACAACCTCATCGACGGTACGATTACCGACTTTGATGAGGGCGATCTCGTTAACGGCACTGTCGTTAAGATCGAGCATGACGAGGTGCTCGTTGACATCGGATTCAAGTCCGAGGGCGTTATCCCGGTCCGCGAGCTGTCCATCCGCAAGGACGCTAACCCTGCAGACATCGTTGCACTCGGTGATCCCATCGAGGCTCTGGTTCTCCAGAAGGAGGACAAGGACGGTCGTCTGGTCCTGTCCAAGAAGCGTGCCGAGTACGAGCGTGCTTGGAACCGCATCGAGGAGAAGTTCAACTCCGGCGAGAACGTCGAGGGCGAGGTTATCGAGGTTGTCAAGGGCGGCCTGATCCTCGACATCGGCCTGCGTGGCTTCCTGCCCGCTTCCCTCGTCGACCTCCGTCGCGTCAAGGACCTCACCTCCTACATGGGCACCCGCATCGAGGCCCGCGTCATCGAGATGGACCGCAACCGCAACAACGTCGTTCTCTCCCGTCGCGTCGTGCTCGAGGAGTCCCGTAAGGCCGAGCGCTCCGAGATCCTGTCCAAGCTCAAGTCTGGCATGCGTCTCCAGGGCACCGTTTCCTCCATCGTCGACTTCGGCGCCTTCGTCGACCTCGGCGGTATCGACGGCCTCATCCACATCTCCGAGCTCTCCTGGAACCACGTCAACCATCCTTCCGAGGTTGTCAAGGTCGGCCAGGAGGTCGAGGTCGAGGTTCTCGACGTCGACCTCAACCGCGAGCGCATCTCCCTGGGTCTCAAGCAGACCACCGAGGATCCGTGGCGCGCACTGGTCAAGAAGTACCCCGTCGGCGCTATCGTCGAGGGCACTGTGACCAAGCTTGTCCCGTTCGGCGCTTTCGTCGATCTGGGCGAGGGCATCGAGGGCCTGGTGCACATCTCCGAGATGGCCAACAAGCACGTCGACCAGCCTTCTCAGGTCACCCACGTGGGCGACAAGGTTCAGGTCAAGGTCATGGAGATCGACCTCGACCGTCGTCGCATCTCCCTGTCCATGAAGTCTGCTGCTGAGACTCTGGGCGTCGAGATCGAGGTTACCCCGCTTCCTTCCGAGAAGAAGGACGAGGAGACTGACGCCGAGTAAATCGGTTTGACGATCACTTGTTTTAAGGGATCCGTCCGCAATGGACGGGTCCCTTTTTGTTTTTACTGCTGAGGTGCGCGATGCTACCCGTGCGATGCTGCCCGTGCTGTCCATAGGCTATTGGGTTGTCGGTTTATGAAAAATGCCGACATCCCGCCTCGGGGAGGAGGCGGGAACACACCGAGTAGACGGAGGGGTGTGGAGCGCGGTCGCGTCTCGACTGACGACGTTGCCCATCGACAGGACCATTGTAGCGCATGGCGGTTCTTGGTTTATCGTGTCGAGCGTTTGCGTTGTGCCATTGCCTGCGGCAACGGTGTGTTACACTCTTGCACTGCTGAGTGGGCCAGACGGTCGCGCGATGTGCTGCTTGCAGTACGCGTGAGGAAAGTCCGGGCTCCAGAGGGCGGGATGCCGGCTAACGGCCGGGCGGAGTGATCCGACGGAAAGCGCCGCAGAAAAGAAGACTCCCACCTGCGCCGCAAGGCGTAAAGGGAAAAGCTGAAACGGTGGTGTAAGAGACCACCAGCGCCGTGGCAACACGGCGGCTTGGCAAGCCCCATCCGGAGCAAGCGCGAATAGGAACGCTATGGGCCGGCCCGGTCCGCGTTCGGGTAGCGTGCGTGGAGCTGCACGGTAACGTGCAGACAAGATAAATGACCGTTCACGACAGAACCCGGCTTATAGGCCCACTCAGCAACTATGTTGACGCTGCGAACCCGTCAGCGCGGCAATCTGCCTTTCAAGCCTTCGGGCATGACCATAAGGTCAATGCCCTCGTCTTTCAAGGCACCTTGCTCGCGCTGACGGGTTCTCGCTTTCGTTTACGGAATCATCGGTGGTTCCGTTCTTGGCATCTCGCTGTTTTTGCCTGGTCATTGGCGTCGCCGTTCTATTTACCGGGGTTATCGGTACGGCCTTTGCCGTATTATTGAGGCTGTTTGTTGCCGCGCTTAGTGTTGTTGAGGGGCTTTGTTGGACAGCTATTTTACTCTGCAATCGAATATTGAGGCTTCGGGCGAGTTTGTGGACCGCAAGAGCCGGTTTATTGCCCAGCTGGTCCATATTGAGTCCGAGGATGAGGCGAATGCCTTTATCGAGATGGTTCGCAAGCGTCATTACGACGCTCGACACAATGTTCCCGCGTGGATTTTAGTCGATGGACGCGAGCGCCAGAGCGATGATGGTGAGCCGAGCCGCACGAGCGGTATGCCGACGCTCGAGGTGTTGCGCGGCGCAGAGCTCAAAAATGTTTGCTGCGTGGTGACGCGCTATTTTGGTGGCACGCTGTTGGGGCCCGGTGGCTTGGTACGCGCCTATACTGCGGCGACGCAGGCGGCGGTGGCCGCGGCTCAGGAGGCCGGGCAGATCGTTGAGATGACAAGCGTCGTGCCGGTTGACGTGCATGTGGCCTATCCGCAGTATGAACAGGTGCTTCGTTTGGCGCAGGATTCGGGTGCCAAGGTTTCGGATACCGATTACGCGGATGCCGTGACACTTCATTTGGTGTTTAAGGCGGGGGAGCAGGAGCCTTTTTGCGCTAAGATGCGCGAGCTTATGGCGGGGCGCGAGGAGATTGAGGTCGGCGCTTCCGAATTTGACGAGTTCTAACGGCGACGGCCGGCGTGCTTTTGGAGGGATCCCAAGCGCGCCGGCCGTCGTTTTACTGTTGCTGTTGATTACTCGGCGAGCTGCTTTAGCACATCGCAGGCGATTTCGACGGCATCGTCGATGCAGCCGGGGCAGCTGCGGAGCGGACCCTTATCCGATCCGATGCCCTTGAGCGTGCCGCAGACGGTCGTCGTGTTCTTCTCGCCAAAACGCTTGGCGATTTCGCGCGACAGCTTGTAGGTCTGGCCCTTGGTCTTGGGGTTTTCCATGCCGTCGCTCATTACAAAGCCCATGATGGCCACAGCGCCCGAGATGGCGCCGCAAGTTTCGGTCATGCCGCCCATGCCGGCACCAAAGCCCTCGGTGAGGGTAAAGGCGATCTGGGGGTCGAGCCCGACGGCAGGTGCGAGCGTGCAGGCGACGGCCTGTGCGCAGTTAAAACCACGGGCGTGGTATTCGGCAGCTTGAGCCTGGCAGGCGGTGATGTCGAGCTGGACGATATCGATTTGCTTCATCGTTGTCTCCTTGGTTACGGTGTACCCGCCTATGGTACCCGTGACGGTGCATGTAATCATCGAGAGCTTCATGGATGCCTTATTTTTATCTATCGAGTAAATGCCCAAGGCTTGAGATAAATACCCCTGATCAATTTGTCCAACAACCTACCTTTGGGATGGGTTGAGAGGGGTGCAGGGTAGCGGTATCGTGAACCGAATAAAACGTAACCCAGGCAAGGGAGCTAGATATGAGCGAGCAGACTATCGGTACCACATGTGTTCAGGGCGGCTATCACCCGGGAGATGCGGAGCCGCGCCAGGTGCCCATTTACCAGTCCACCACGTGGAAGTACGACACGTCGGAGCACATGGGCAAGCTGTTTGACCTGGAGGAGTCTGGCTACTTCTACAGCCGTCTGCAGAACCCCACGTGCGATTTAGTTGCCGCCAAGATCTGTGAGATGGAGGGCGGCACCGCTGCGATGCTCACGAGCTCGGGCATGGCTGCGAACTTCCTCGCTATCTTTAACGTGGCCGGTGCTGGCGATCACGTGGTCGCAAGCTCTGCCATTTACGGCGGTACCTACAACCTACTCGCTCATACCATGGAGCGCATGGGCTTGACCTGCACGTTCGTTGCCCCCGACTGCACCGATGAGGAGCTCGAGGCAGCCTTTGAGCCCAATACCAAGCTTGTCTTTGGCGAGACGATTGCCAACCCCGCCCTTGCCGTGCTCGATATTGAGCGCTTTGCCAAGGCCGCACATGACCACGGCGTGCCGTTGATGGTCGACAACACCTTCCCGACGCCCGTGATGTGCCGTCCCTTTGAGTGGGGCGCCGACATCGTTACGCACTCCACCACCAAGTACATGGATGGACATGCTGCCTACCTGGGCGGCGTGATCGTCGACCACGGCCAGTTTGACTGGATGGCCCATGCGGACAAGTTCCCGGGTCTTACCACGCCCGATGAGAGCTACCACGGCGTGACCTATGCCGAGAAGTTCGGTCGCGAGGGCGCCTTCATTACCAAGGCAACCGCTCAGCTTATGCGCGATCTTGGTCCCATGCAGAACCCGCATGCGGCGTTTTTCTTGAACAGCTCGCTCGAGAGCCTGCATGTGCGCATGCCGCGTCATTGTGAGAACGGCCTGGCCGTTGCCAAGTTCCTGCAGAGTCATCCCAAGGTACGCTTCGTGAGCTATCCGGGCCTGGAGGGCGACAAGTACTATGATCTCGCTCAGAAGTACATGCCCAACGGTACCTGCGGCGTTGTGAGCTTTGGCTTTAACGGTGGCCGTGCGGCGGCCGAGACCTTTATGAAGAGCCTCAAGCTCGCCCAGATCGCCACGCACGTGGCCGACGCCCGCACTTGCTGCCTGCATCCCGCTAATGCCACGCATCGCCAGATGAACGATGAGGAACTCATTGCCTGTGGCATTTCCGCCGACATGGTGCGCTTGTCGTGCGGCCTCGAGGACACGGCCGATCTGATTGCCGACCTTGAGCAGGCACTCGAGCAGTGCTAGGCTAGCGTGCGTGCGAGGCGTGGGACGGCTTTTCGGCTGACGACGTCCTCATAGTTCCGATTCCGTAGGCGGGACCCCGATCGTGTCCGTTTGTAGGCGATTGGGGTCCCGTTTTTGCGTTGCACGATAGAAAGGATATACATGGAGAAAACTGCCGAGCAGCTGCGCCGCGAACACATTGCCCTAGAGGGCGACACCCACGGTAAGAATAAATGGGCGATTCTGTTCACCGTGCTCGTCATGACCTTTATGGCGTGTCTGGATGCGAGCATCGTGACGGTGGCGCTCCCAGTGATGCAAAAGGAGCTGGGGGTGGGTCTCGACCGCATTCAGCTCGTGAGCTCGGTGTATCTGCTCGCGACGTGCGTCGCCATGCTGCCGTTTGGCCGCTTGGGCGATGTGCGCGGCAAGGTGAATGTGTTCCAGCTTGGTGTAATCGTCTTTACGGGTGGCTCGTTGCTTTGCGGGCTTTCGGCTTCGCTCGAGGTGCTTATCTTGGCGCGTTTCGTGCAGGGCATTGGCTGTGCCGCCGCGATGGCCAACAATATGGGCATCATCACCGAGTCGTTTCCGGCGCGTGAGCGCGGCCGTGCCATGGGCATTCTGGCGACCTTTGTGGCTCTTGGCATGATGTGCGGCCCCGTGCTCGGCGGCGTGCTGGTGGCGAGCTTTCCCTGGGAGAGCATCTTCCTTATCAATCTGCCCATTGGCGTAATCTCGTTTATCGTGGGACTCTATACGCTGCCGCATGTGAAGCCGGAGGCTGGCGAACGCCCTATTCCGTTGACAGAGGCGGCGCGTCGCTGCTTTGCGAGCTCGGCTTTCACGATTAACCTGGCTTGCATGCTTATCGTGTTCGTGGGTATCGGTGCCTCCGAGTTTGTGCTGCCGTTCTACTTTCAGGATGCCCACGGCTTTAGCTCCGATATCTCCGGCCTGTTGTTTTTGGCGATGCCGGTCGTGAATGCCTTTGTGGGCCCGCTTTCGGGCTCGGTGTCCGACCGTGTTGGTTGTGAAGCGCCCACGGCCGTTGGCCTGGGCGTGTACGTGTGCGGTCTCTTTGCGGTGAGCACGCTTGACGAGCACTCTTCCATCTTGATGATTGTGTGCTGCGTCGCGTTTATGTCGTGCGGCACGTCGATCTTCCAGAGTCCCAATAATTCGCTGTATATGGGTTCGGCTCCGCGTGAGGCGCTTGGCTTTGCGGGCAGCTTGAGCAGCTTGGCGCGCTATGCGGGCATAGCGCTGGGTATTACGGCGGCGTCGCGCATCCTGTATGGACAGACGAGCGCGGCGATGGGCAAGACGGTCACGAGCTATGTGGCGGGTCGTCCGGACGTGTTCCTCTTTGGCTTCCGTTTGGTATTCTACGTGCTGATGGCCGTTGCTACCGTGGGCTTTGCGCTCACATTGGTACGTTTGGTGAGGACGCGCACCCGGCATTAGCGTGTTGGGAGGCTGTCTGCCACGAATCGGGCCTATCTACTGGTCTTGCAGCTTTATGGTGCGATGCGGCTTGTGGGGCGGGCGGGGGTCGGTCCGTGGTAGACTATCGAACAACGTTTATTAATCGCGCGGTATCGTTGCCGCGAGAAGGGGTTGCGCCATGCAGGAGCTTGAGGATCGTATTCGCCATGACGGCATCGTAAAGGCCGGTAACGTCCTTAAGGTTGATGCCTTCCTCAACCACCAGTGCGACGTTGAGCTGTTCGACCATATGGGCGCCGAGTGGGCCCGTCTGTTCGAGGGTGTCGAGATCAACAAGATCCTGACGATCGAGGCTTCGGGCATTGGCATGGCTTGCATTGCGGCCCAGCATTTTGGCGGCGTGCCGGTGGTCTTTGCCAAGAAGGCACAGTCCATCAACCTCGACGGCGAGCAGTATGCCACGACCATCTACTCCTTTACCAAGCAGAAGGAGTACCCGGTTATCGTTGGCAAGCGCTTCCTGTCCGAGGGCGACAAGGTCCTGATTATCGACGACTTCCTGGCCAACGGCTGCGCGCTCGAGGGTCTTATCAAGATCTGTGAGGCTGCGGGTGCCGAGGTATCTGGTATTGGCATTGCGGTGGAGAAGGGCTTCCAAGGCGGTGGCGATAAGCTCCGCAAGCGCGGCTTCCGCGTTGAGAGCCTGGCGCGTATCGCCGATATGGACTGCGAGAACGGCGAGATCACCTTCGCCTAAGCGCGCAACACAAGCGATTGGTATGCGATGTGACAAAGGGACTGTCCCTTTGTCACATTTTTTGTATGAGGGGAGGTGTTGATATGGATGGGGACAAGATGGGATGGCGCGAGTATGCGCGCTATGCCGAGATGTCGGCCGAGGAGTTGGCGCGCGATTGCGAGGTGCAGGTGTTTCGCGCGACGGGTCCGGGCGGACAGGGCGTGAACACGACGGACTCGGCGGTACGCATGAAACATATCCCTTCGGGGATTGTCGTGACGGCGCGTGAGAGCCGCAGTCAGTTCCAGAATCGTGCGAGCTGTTTGCGTAAGCTGAGGGCAGAGCTTGAGCGTCGCGGGCGTCCACCGCGTCGACGCGTAAAGACCAAGGTGCCTCAACGCTCTCGCCAGCGCAGGCTCAACGACAAACGCTTCAACGCCATTAAAAAGGCCAACCGACGCAAACCGGGCAGCGACGAATAGCCTCCTTGTAAGTTGCGGTGAAATAGGGACTGTTTTGCGGCTTTAGCTGCATAAACAGTCCCTATTTCACCGCAACTTAGGTGGGGTTAGCGGGTGGGGCGCCAGACGTGGAGGGCGCCGGCGAGGATGTCGACCTCGATGCGCGAGGCGACAACGGGCTCGCCGTCGGCCTGGATGGGGTAGTCGGGCTCCTCAAAGGTAAGCTCGGCATGGCGACAACGGCGCATGCGAACCGGTGGCAGCTTGGTATGGTGGCCATCTTTGGCCGAAAGGAACATGGGAAGCGCGACCGCGCGCGGAACGGGGCCGCAGGCGTAGCAGACGTCGAGTATGCCGTCACAGGGGTCGGCGTCGGGACAGATGCGATAGCCCGAGCCATAGGTAGGACCCAGCTGAATCGCCATGATGATCGCCCTCACGCGCTCGGCGGGCGTCCCGTCAAAGCTGACTGTCATGGGGTAGTTGCGATAGCGAAGGCCAAACTGCTCAAGTCCCGAGAGAGTGTAGAGCGGAGCGCCCGTCAAGCCGGTCTTTTTGCGTAGCTCGGTGGTGCCAAGGCCGATGGCGGCATCGATGCCGACCGAAAGCGTCTGGTCGTAGTACTCAACGGTAGCCTCGCCGCTGCCGCTTGCGGGGTTCCATGAGCGAATGCGCCCGATGTCCTGACGCTGCAGCTCACAGGTGAGCAGTGCGCCAAAATCCTTGCCGGAGAAATCGTCGATGCCGAGCGTTTGGGCAAAATCGTTGCCGGAGCCCACGGGCAGGACGGCAAGGGCGGGGCGGGTGCCCTCCTCTTGCGTCATAAGCCCGTTGACGACCTCGTGAATCACGCCGTCGCCGCCAAGGGCGATAACGGTGCGATAGCCCTGAGCCTGTGCGGCCAGCTCCTTGGCGTGTCCCATGCGCTCGGTCAGCACCAGGTCAAACTGGGATGCGCGCGCGGTCATATCCAAAAAGCGTTGCAGGCGCTCGGCAACTTCGCGCGCCGCACCCGACTGGGCGGCTGGGTTGGCGATGATGAGCGTGCGGCCAAAATCAGTTGCGTGCATGGGGCGACTCCCGGCGTATGACGTGACGGTGCGGTCGCGTTCAGGTCGAATTGCCCCCGATTGTGGCTGCACGGCGAATACTAACGTCTACTCTATCAGGTCGTTGTGGCGCTCGATAGCATCCGCTACCGTTCCGCCCTCATCCACAATAAGCGAACGGCGCTTGGGTGAGATGATGCGCTGGGCGGGGTAAACGCCGCGGTGTCCGCCGGCGAGATAGCTGATAAAGGCCACGATGACAAAGAACCCGGCGGCCGTGCCGTGGAACAGGTCGATGGCCATCATGCAAGTGGTGATGGGCACGTTGAGGCCGGCACAGAACACGCCGAGCATGCCGAGAGCCGCCAGAAAACTGGGGTCGATTCCGACGAGGCAACCGATCCAGCCGCCGAGCGCCGCACCGATGCCAAACAGGGGCGTGACCTCGCCGCCTTGGAAGCCCGCACCCAGGGTAAGCGCTGTGACGACCAACTTGATGGCTGCGTCTGCCAGGGTGGTGTTGCCGGCAAATCCGGCGCCGGAAAGCCACGTGGAAAGGCCGGCGTAGTCCCAGACGTCGAGAAGGGCATAGGCGGCCAAAACCACGAGTGCGCCCATAAGTGCGCGAACGAGATAATTGGTGATAAAGCGACCGTACAGGCTCTTGACGGTTCGAACTGACCAGGCAAAGAGGCGTGCCGTCAGACCGAAGATAATGGCGCTGATAACAACGATGACAACCGTCCGTGGTGTCATGTTGGGAACGCTGACGATAACATTCGCCTCGTACTCGGTACCCAGGGCGAGTGATGTAAAGTAGCCGGTAAACGAGGCGACCAGGCAGTAGATGCCCGCGGTGTAGTCGATCTTGCCGATAAAGCACATCTCCATGCCAAAGAAAGCTCCGGCAAGGGGCGAACCGAATACGGCGCCAAAGGCCGACGAGATGCCGGCGAGCATGAGGTCGTGGTGGTCATGCTTTTTAAGGTGGGCGAGGCTCGAGATGTTGCTGGCGATGGTGCCGCCAATCTGAACCGCGGCTCCCTCGCGACCGGCCGATCCACCCGTTAGGTGCGTGAGCGTGGAGCAGACGAAGGTGAGGACGGCCATGCGCATATGGATGAGGCGTGTGCCCAGAGCGGAGTCGATGACCAGGTTGTTACCGCGTTTGGCGGCAAGACCGTGGTTTTTGTACACCCATGCGGTGGCAACGCCCACAACGGGAAGCAGTGCGTAAATCCACGCATGGTGCTCGCGATAGTCGGTGGCGATATTCAGCGAGGCCAAAAACGCCCAAGCGGCAACGCCCATGGCGACCGAGACGATGACGACGAGTACGAGCAACTTGGCGCTCGCGAGTAGGTTGCGGGCGTTGCGGCGCGTGTCGGCAGCCAAGAGTTGCTCGGAGCGGGTGAGCTGATGCCTGCCTGCCGTGATGACGTCGTTCAGGGAGAAAAAGCCGCCATCGTCGAGCGGCTGGGAATGATCCTGCGTTTCGTTTGCGCTTTCGGTTTTGTCGGTAAAAGCCATACGTTCCTCTTTTGGGTTGCAACACGAGCATTATAGAACGTGCCAAACGAGACAAACCGGCAGGTTGGTTTCGGCTCTGTTTCGCCGTCCGTTACCGACAGGTGTATTCGCGGTCGCAGGCCAGGTCTTGAGCAGGCGGCGAGGGATTATACTGAGATAAACATAAAGAATCGGCGCCCGTGATGTGCGCCGCTGCATGCTAGAGGTGTATATGGCAGAGATACTCATTCCGTTGGAGGACGCACAGGCGATCGTCTTGTCGCACGTGAATCGCACCGAAGTTGTCGAGATTCCCGCGTGGCAGGCTGCCGGTCTTCCCTTGGCAGAGGACGCGGTGGCCGATATCGACATCTCGCCGTTTGCCAACAGCGCTATGGACGGATATGCCGTGCGCTCGGCGGACTTGACGCAGGCGTCTGACGAGGCGCCGGTGACGCTTGACGTTATCGGACACGAGGCCGCGGGCCATGTGTTTGAGGGCGCAATCGGCGCGGGCGAGACGGTCCGCATCATGACGGGCGCGCCGGTACCCGAAGGTGCCGATGCCGTGGTGAAGTATGAGATCGTCGATGTGCTCGACGGTGACGGCAACGAGGGCTCGCGAGCGAGGTTCTCGGCGCCGGCCAAGGTAGGGGAGAACGTTCGCTCTGCTGCCGAGGAGGCCCATGCCGGCGATGTTGTGATGCACGCCGGCGAGGTCGTGGCTCCGGCGGGCGCGGGTCTGCTGGCGAGCGCCGGATACGCGAGCGTGAAGGTGCACGCTGCCCCGCGTGTGGGCATCATCTCGCTGGGCACGGAACTGGTCGCACCGAGTAAGGTACCGGCGCGTGGTCAGATTCGCGATTCCAACTCCTCGGCGCTGATGGCCGAGGCACTCGATGCCGGCGCCGAGCCCGTGTTCTACGGCATCGCGCCCGATGATGAGCAGGCGATTGCCGAGCTGGTACATCGCGCCACGCGAGAGTGCGATTTTGTCATTACGAGCGGTGGCGCCTCGGCGGGCGATTACGACTATGTGACGGCGCTCGTCCGGCGCGAGGGCGAGGTGCTGTTTGACCGCATCTCGATGCGTCCGGGCAAGGCCATCACGTTTGGCTTGCTCGGGGGTAAGCCCTACCTAGGGCTTTCAGGCAATCCGGCCGCGGCGTATGTAGGCTTTGAGATGCTTGCCCGTCCGGCGATCCGCAAGATGCGCGGCTTTGCCGAGGGCGTGCGTCCCGTGCAGCAGGCGACGCTCACACATGGCGTGAAAAAGCGACAGCATCGCCGCTTCTTCGATCGCGCCACGGTTTTGCGCGACCCCGAGACCGGTGAGCTGTTGGTGACCGAGGCCAAGACGCAGAATTCGGCGCTGCTCGGCACGATGCAGCGGGCCAATTGCCTGTTGCGTATTGACGAAGGACCGTGCGACCTTGCGGCGGGCGACGTCGTGGATGTCGTGCGTGTCGACCTGCCTGAGGGAACGGTGCTATAGGAGGATCGCTATGGAGTTGAAGATTTCGATCGTGACGTGCTCGGATACGCGCGACCTTGCCCAGGACGAGGCTGGGGCCGCACTCGAGGAGCTTATCGAGGCACAGGGCTGGACGGTCGCCTCACATGTGGTCGTGCGCGACGACGTCAGCGAGATTGGTGATGCCATCGTGGAGGCCGCCGATGAGTGTCACGCCAATGTCGTGCTCACCTGCGGCGGCACGGGGCTTTCGATGCGCGATGTGACGCCCGAGGCGACGCGTGCCGTCTGCGACCGCGATGTGCCGGGTATTGCCGAGGCGATCCGTGCGTACTCCATGACCAAGACGCGCCGCGCCATGCTCTCGCGCGCTATTTGCATGCAACGAGGTCATACACTTGTCGTAAACTTTCCCGGTTCTACGAAGGCCGCCCGCGAAAGCTGGGAGGCCATAGCAGATCAGCTGGAGCACGCAGCTCAGATGACAGCGGGCGGCGGACATACCAACTAAGCGGTTTACCTGCGGCGGGGCGACCTAAACGGCTGCTCCGCCTTTGTTTTCCGCCGAAGCGACGCCGAGGTGCACGCTAACTCGAAACTATATTCTCTGGCGAGAATAATTTCTCACTAACATTATTCGCGCAGAAGTATAATCTGGTTGCAGATTAAAGCCCGCGGTGGGGTACCCGGGCACAAGGTCCGAAAGGGTTGAATATGTTCGATTTGGTTTCTCGCCGCGGATTCGTCTCACTTTCTGCTGTCGCCGCTGCCGGCCTTGGTCTTGCCGGTTGCTCGGACAGCAAGACGTCCGAGCCGGCCGGATCCGATGCCGGCTCCGCCAAGGCCTCTTCCAAGAAGGAAACCGTCGAGCTGCAGGTCTTTGCCGCCAACTCCCTCGAGAAGGCCCTTCCCGAGGTCCAGGAGCTCTACACCGACCAGACCGGCACCACCTTTGCCGATACGCAGTTTAAGGCCTCCGGCGACCTCGTTGAGCAGATGAAGGCCGGCGCCACGGTCGACGTGCTCATCACCGCTTCCAAGGGTACCATGGATGACGCTGAGACCGCCGAGCTCGTCGACGCCGACACGCGTGAGGACATGTTCGTCAACGACCTCGTGATTATTCGCGCCGAGGGCTCCGACACCAAGATCGAGGCCATCGCCGACGTCGCGAACCTGGACGGCAAGATCGCCATCGGCGACGCCAAGACCGTCCCCGCCGGCAAGTACGCCAACCAGGCGCTGGCTTCCGTGGGCCTCTACACCGGCATCGAGGGCGACGACGGCGAGTATGCGCCCGAGATCGCCGACAAGGTGGCCCTGGCCGACAAAGTTGGTACCGCCGCCGCCTATGTGTCCACGGGCGACTGCGTGGCTGGATTTGTCTACAGCTCCGATATCTTCCGCTACGACGGCATCGAGGAGGCCTTCGTGTGTCCCGAGGACTCGCACAAGCCCATCGTGTATCCGGGTGCCGTTGCCGAGAGCTCCGAGCACGCCGACGAAGCCAAGGCGTTCATCGACTTCTGTCTGACCAACAAGAAGGCTCAGAAGTTTTGGGCCAAGTACGGCTTTGAGCTTTCCGCGTAGTGCGGCTTGGCGCGATAATTCCATCGTTTTGTGTTTCACTCCGTTCTTGTATTCGCTTGGAGCTTTTCGTGCTTAATAGATTCCGCATGCTTGTCGCCTGTGCTTTGACCTTCGCGCTTTGCTGGGTGCCGGGATTTGCGTTTGCTGGGGACGCTGAGGACGGGGCCCAGGTTGCTGCGACCGCTCATGGGCTTTCCTATGGGATTGAGGGTTTTGAGCGGTTAGCCAAGGGGACCGCTCGTGCCATGGAGGGCCAGCCTGAGGGCTACCGGTTTCCCGTTGCCGAGGACGTGGACCTTGTAGTGGCGCCTGCTGCCGATCGCGTTGTGGTGTGGATATCGCCCAAGGCGGTCGAGAAGTATGGATTGGATCCGCAGGACAACGAGTGCGTATCGGGTCTCAAGGCCCTCGTCTGTGAGCTCGACAGCGCAAACTGCATGGGAGGTGCGCAGCTAGGGGACGTGGATCTTCCTTGGTATGTCACGGCGGAAACAACGTTTGATGCCGGCGGGTATACCTATGGCTTTGACGAGCGTGGCGCGGATGGGGACCGCTATGTGGTGATTGCATCAGCCTCGGGTGATGCCAAGGGCGGCGCGCGTTGGCTTGATAGCGCTCAAATGGTAGAAGCATCGTCTGTCGTGATGCGGGATGAGCAGGGGCCCTTGACCTCTCTGGCTTCCTTTTTGGGCGACATCGACTATCGCCCGTTTTGGGTGTCCATAAAAACGAGTGGCCTTGCCCTGCTGATCTCCTTTGCGCTGGGCCTGTTCGCCGCGTGGAAGACTATGGGTACCTCGAGTCGCATCAAGGGCCTGCTCGATTCGGTCTTTACGGTTCCTATGGTGCTGCCGCCCACGGTCTGCGGCTTTCTGCTCCTCATGCTGTTTGGCCGCTCGACCGGGGTGGGCCAGTGGCTCATCGCGCACGGCATCTCGATCGTCTTTACCTGGCCCGCGGCGGTGATCTCTGCCGTCGTCGTGTCGTTCCCGCTCGTCTATCGTACGGCGCTCGGAGCCTTCGAGAGCCTCGACACGCAGATGCTCGATGCGGCGCGCACGCTGGGCTGGTCCGAGCGTCGCATCTTTACCAAGCTTATGATGCCGCTCGGCTGGCCCTCGATTGCCGCCGGCACGGTGCTTGCCTTTGCCCGCGCGATGGGCGAGTTTGGCTGCACCCTGTTCTTTGCGGGCAACTACGCTGGTATTACGCAGACCATTCCCATCGCCATCTACTTTGAGTGGATGGGCGGCAACACGTCCGTGGCCCTCTTTTGGGTCGTCGTCGTAATCGCCTTTAGCTTCTTGGTCATCCTGTTTATCAACATGTACACCGCTCATTCGCAAAAGTATCGCGAGCGGGGCCTTTCCCGTGCGGAGCGTAAACAGGCCAAAGATCTCGCCGGACAGGCCGATTCGCTCGACCCGGCGGGCGGCGATGCCCTGCGTATCGATCGCGAGGCGCTGGCCGAGCTCATGCGCGATGATGCCGCTTTGCAGGGAGGTCGATAGGCCATGTCGCTCGTTCTGGATATCAAAAAGCGCTATCCCGGGTTTATACTCGACATGCAGCTTGAGGCCGGCGAGGAGCGTGTGGCGCTGCTGGGCGCCTCGGGTTGCGGCAAGAGCTGTACGCTGCGCTGCATTGCCGGTGTGGAGGCGCCCGACGAGGGCAAGATCGTCGTCAACGGCGTGATCTTTTTTGACTCGGCGGCGGGCATCAACCTGTCGCCCCAGGAGCGCAAATGCGCCCTGCTGTTCCAAAACTATCAGCTGTTTCCCAATATGACGGTGGCCGATAACGTGTGCGCCGGCGTAAAGGATGCGGGCGACGCCGCGGCGCGTAAAAATCTTGCCGAGCGCTACCTGGGCATCTTTGGCCTGGCCGATTTCGCCGATCGGTACCCCGCGCGCCTCTCGGGCGGCCAGCAGCAGCGCGTGGCACTCGCTCGCATGGTGGCGGCGCATCCCGGCATCTTTATGTTCGACGAGCCCATGAGCGCGCTCGATGCGTATCTCAAGAGCGCGCTTGAGCAAAACATGCTTGACCTGTTCGACGTATGCAACCGCACCGTGCTCTACGTGAGTCACGATATCGACGAGGCGTGCCGTCTGTGCGAGCGCATCTGCGTTATGCATAACGGGCATGTGGAGGAGATCGGCTCCGTCGAGGACGTGGTCCGCCGGCCGCAAACCTTGGCCGCGCTGCGCTTGACGGGCTGCAAGAACACGAGCCGGGCGCGCAAGATCGGCGACGAAGAAGTTGAAGCCCTCGACTGGGGCATGACCTTTAACGTGGGTCGCGAGGTTCCCGATAATGTGGAGTACCTGGGCATTCGCGCAAGCTACTTCCATGTTGACAATCGCGCTGAGCGGGGTCGCAACAGCTACGACCTGCACGTGGCGCGCGTGAGCGACTCGCGTTTTGAGCGCCTGGTGCTGTTGGATGCGCCGCGGGCCGATGCGCCCACCCGTCTTCAGTGGAAGGTCAACAAGGTGAGCATGCCTGTCGACGGGCTGCCGCAAGCAGGCGAGACGCTGCGCATGCATTTTGATGCCAGCAGGATCCATTTGGTTTGTCGATAGCGCTGGGTAATGCCGTCGGGGTATAAGCCTCGGCGGTTTTGTTTGCCGTTCGCTGAATGAGAGATGACAAACTCTTATTAATCAAGATAATAATTTATTAAACGACGGCACACGACGCTGTCGTACGAATGTCAACGGTGTTCGCATGGTCGGCGACCGTTGATATAGTTGACCTCAACTGGTAAAGGAGGGTGCGCACATGCCGCAGATGACATATATTCGCCGCGTTGCCGCGCGCGCCCTGTATATGGCTCGGAGTCGCATATGAGCAGGTATGTTCACGGCTCCGGGAGAGACGACGCACAACTAAATAATCGACCGCAAAGCAGGTTCCCTAAAATTCCGGGTTTGAGCACGGCCGGGCAATCGCCGTCCGTCGTGCATCGATACCGCTGTTATCCATTTTTGGTTCGAGAGGGGAACCGTCATGGCTGAAGAATTTGATTTCCATCCGATGTGGGAGAGCCTCGGCATGAATCTTGCCGACCACGACATGCTGCTGGGCGCCGTGGGCCAGATGTACGGCGATATGTTCCTGACGCAGAACAATCGCCCCAAGTCCACGTCCTACCTGGACTTTGTGGCCACCAACATCCATAGCGGCCGCATTAAGGAGATGCTCGACAAGAAGGAGGCTGGCGAGGCCACCAAGATCGTGGGTTCGTTCTGCGTGTACGTGCCCGAGGAGATCGTACTTGCCTGCGACGGTATCCCCGTGGGTCTGTGCTCTGGTGCCGATTGGGCAGCCGATAGGGTCGAGGAGCACCTGCCGCGCAACACCTGTCCGCTCATCAAGAGCTTTGCCGGCTTTAAGCTGGGCGAGGTCTGCCCCTACATTGAGTCGAGTGACCTGGTGGTAGGCGAGAACACCTGCGATGGCAAGAAGAAAGCCTACGAGTTCTTTGCCACGCAAAAGAACATGTACGTCATGGATATTCCCAACGTACACGACGAGTCGACGCTCGTGACCTGGAAGGCCGAGGTCAAGAAGCTCGCCGCCAAGATCGAGGAAGAGTGCGGCGTCAAGATTACGCCCGAGCGTCTGAAGGCCGCCATCCACGCCGTCAATGAGAAGCGTCGCGCCCTGCAGCGCCTCGCTGCCACGCGCGCTGCCGACCCGGCGCCCATCAGCGGTCTCGACAGCCTGCTGACCGTTCAGGCCGCCTTTATGGACGACACGCCGCGTCTGACCGGAGCCATCAACGATATGGCGGCTGAGTGCGAGCAGCGTGTCGAGGCCGGCGAGGGCGTGGCGCCCAAGGGGACCAAGCGCATCCTGTACACCGGCACGCCCATGGCCGTGCCCAACTGGAAGCTGTTCAACCTCATCGAGAAGGCCGGCGGCGTTGTGGTAGGAGAGGAGTCCTGCACGGGCTCGCGCTACTACAAGGACCTGGTCGACGAGTCCGGCGAGACGGTCGACGAGATGCTCGACGCCATCGCCGAGCGCTACTTTAAGATCAACTGCGCTGTCTTTACGCCCAACGACCAGCGTATGAAGGACATTGTCCAGATGGCCAAGGACCTGCATGCCGACGGCATCGTCGACGTGGCTCTGCAGTTCTGCACGCTCTACGAGATGGAGTCGTTTGCCGTGGAGAAGGCCGCCGAGGAGGCCGGCATTCCGTTTATGCACATCACGACCGACTACGCCGGCGAGGATGCAGGCCAACTGCAAACCAGGATTGAGGCTTTCTTGGAGACAATTTAGGGCTATCCGTCCCGGCGGCTTCCCCAGGCACCCGATCTTGCCGTTCAAACCGTCGCTTGCGTACAAAAATACGCGGCGCTCCTCTTTCACGGCAACCTGGGGCACCTGGGAAAGCCGTTTCCTTGGTTGGTTAAAAGGTTTGTTGAGGAGCTATATGTCGGAAAATATTGAGCAGCCGTTGCCCAGCACGTTTGAGGAGTTCAACGAGCAGCGCAAGGCGGCGTTTATTCGCGTCAAGGATTATAAGCAGGCGGGTAATCGTCTGGTCGGCTTTTTGTGCAGCTATACGCCGCTCGAGATTATCGATGCCGCGGGCGCTGCAAGCGTCGCTCTGTGTGGTACGTCCGACGAGGTGATTCCCGAGGCCGAGAAGGTGCTGCCGGCAAATCTCTGCCCGCTCATCAAGTCGACGTACGGTTTTGCCTACTCGCAAAAGTGCCCGTTTACGTACTTTAGCGACATGATCATCGGCGAGACCACCTGCGACGGCAAGAAGAAGATGTACGAGCTACTCAACGAGCTCAAGCGCACGCACATTCTGCATCTTCCGCAGGGCCGCGACCGCGCCTACGAGCGCGAGGGCTGGTACGAGGAGTGCCGTCTGCTCAAGGAGGAGCTCGAGGGTTTCTACGGCATCACGATTGCCGACGATGACCTGCGCGCTGCCGTGCGCCGTCGCAACCGCTTGCGTGCGGCCCAGCTCGACATGTTTGCGCTGCAGGCCAATCAGCCGGCGGCTATGAGCGGCGTCGACCTGATGAGCACCATGTTTGCCGGTACGTTTAGCTTTGATATCGAGGCCTATACGCAGCAGCTTGAGCAAAAGGTCGCCAAGCTGCGTGAGACCTACGAGGCTGGAGAGCGCCCGGTTGCGGCGGACGCCAAGCGCATTCTGATCACCGGTTGCCCGGTGGGCGGTGTGATCAACAAGATCGGCCGCACCATCGAGTCCAACGGCGGTGTGGTCGTGTGCATGGATGACTGCTCGGGAGAGCGCACGGCGGCCATGATGATCGATCCGGACGCGCCCGATATCCTGCGCGCCATCGCCGACCGCTACCTGGATATCAACTGCTCGGTCATGACGCCTAACGACGGCCGCATGGAGAACACGCTGACCATGTGCGAGAAGTACCATGTCGATGGCGTGGTAGAGAGCGTGCTGCAGGCCTGCCACACCTTCAACGTTGAGAGCGCGCGCATGCAGGAGGCCGTCGAGGGTGCGGGTATTCCGTATATGAAGATCGAGACCGACTACAGCAACGGTGACATGGGCCAGATCGAGACGCGCATCGCCGCCTTCATCGAAACCCTGTAGGTGACGGTATGTGACAAAGGTACTGTCCCTTTGTTACATGTGAGGGAGGATGCCAAGGCGCCTGAACGCGCCGCTACCTTTGATGTTTAGATTGGGAGAGAGCCATGATAGGGATCGGGATTGATATCGGGTCTACGGCGGCTAAGGCTGCTGTGGTCGACGGGGAGGGTTCGGTGGCGTGGACGTGCGTGCAGCCAACCGGGTTCTCCTCGGTCGATGCTTCCGAGCGGCTGCGCGAGGCGCTGGCAGCGGCCGGCTATGACGTGACGGGCGACGATGTTCGCGTGGTCGCGACTGGCTACGGCCGTGTCGCCGTGCCCTATGCGCACAAGGTTGTGACCGAGATCACCTGCCACGGTACCGGTGCCGTGCGCCTATTTGGCGACCACGGCACCGTGATCGATGTGGGCGGCCAGGACACCAAGGTCATTCAGCTTAAAAGTGGCCGCGTGGCCAAGTTTGCCATGAACGACAAGTGCGCCGCCGGCACGGGGCGCTTTTTGGAGATTATGGCCGACCGCCTAGGCATTTCCCAGCAGCAGATGGCCGACCTGGCGCGTTCCGGCGAGCCCACCAAGATCAGCAGCATGTGCACGGTGTTTGCCGAAAGCGAGGTCATCAGCCTGATCGGCCGCGGTGAGCCGCGCGAGAACATCGCCCGTGGTGTGATCGAGAGTGTCGTGTCGCGCGTTGCCACTATGGCCGGGCAGGCCGCGGGCGCCCCGTACTACCTGACCGGTGGCCTGTGCGAGAACGCTTACGTTGTGGAGAGGCTGGCAGCGCTGCTGGGGTCGCCGATCACCACCTCGCCCCAGGCTCGCTTTGCCGGAGCGATCGGCGCGGCGATTCGTGCACAGGCGCTCAATTAATGCACCCGCTGCAGGCTCGCATTCATGCGTATACTGGGAGAAAATGATTGACCGAAGAGAGAGGAGGTATCGATGGCTGACGATCAGATTAAGCTCACGTCCATGACGGCCGCGAGCGGTTGAGCCGCTAAGCTGGCTCCCGGAGCCCTCGCCCAGGTCCTGGGCGACTTGCCCAATGTGCATAACGATAACCTGCTCGTGGGGTTCGATACCTCCGACGATGCGAGTGTCTTTCGCGTAGGGGAGAACCTGGGGCTCGTGCAGTCCATCGACTTCTTTCCGCCGATGGTCGACGACCCGTTTCTGTTTGGCCAGATCGCCGCGGCCAACTCGCTGTCGGATATCTACGCCATGGGCGGGCGGCCGAGCCATGCCATGAACCTGCTGTGCATTCCGAGCTGCCTGGGCGTCGAGGTTGCCGGCCAGATTCTGGCGGGCGGCGCCGACAAGTGCGTCGAGGCCGGCTGCTCCATCGCGGGCGGCCACACCATCAACGACGACGAGCCCAAGTACGGCCTGTCCGTGAGCGGGTTTGTCGCGCTTGACCGTATGCTCGCCAACAGCGGCGCGCGCGTGGGCGATGCGTTGCTGCTGACCAAGGCGGTTGGCTCGGGCATCATCACCACGGCCATTAAGGGCGAGCTCATCGAGCAGGACGAGGCCGCAGCCGTGTTTGACTCGATGCGTACCCTCAACGAGGCCCCGATTCGTCTGGCCGAGGGACTCGAGCTTCACGGCTGTACTGACATTACGGGCTTTGGTCTGATCGGGCATGCGTGCGAGATGGCCGAGGGCTCGGGCGTGCAGGTTGAGCTTGCGTCGGGGGCGGTGCCGCTCTTTGACCAGGTGCTCGACATGGCGCGTCTGGGCATTATCCCCGCGGGCTCCTACCGCAACCAGGACTTCTTTGGCCCGCGCGTGGTTGCCGACGAAGACCTGGAGCCGGGCATGTTGGATGCGCTGTACGATCCGCAGACGTCTGGTGGCCTGCTCGTCGCGGCACCTGCTGCCGATGTGGATGAGCTTGCGCGCCGTCTGCATGCCGAAGGACGTATTGCCGCCGTCGTCGGTCGCGTGTGCGAGCCGGTGCCAGGCGGTCCTGCCGTCCACGTTGTTCGCTAGCCCGCACGTTTATGTAACTGTTTACCGTTCTCTAGAACGGTTCTTTCGAAAGGAAAAACTATGTCTACCAAAATTGAAGTCAATGCCATGGGCGATGCCTGCCCGCTGCCCGTCGTCAAGACGCTCAAAGCCCTGAAGCAGCTCGATGGCGAGGGCGCCGTGGTGACCTCGGTCGATAACGAGACTGCCGTCAAGAACATCTCCAAGATGGCGCAGGAGAAGGGCTGCACGGCCTCGGCCGAGAAGGTTTCTGACGCCGAGTGGCACGTGACCGTGGCGACCTCTGACGCCGTTGCCGTGGCCGATCCTGAGCAGGATGGCGCTGCCTTCTGCGACGCCAGCGCCGGCAAGGGCAAACTCGTCATTTCCGTCTACACCGATTGCATGGGCCGTGGCGACGACGAGCTGGGCCACAAGCTCATGAAGGCGTTTATCTTTGCCGTGACGCAGCAGGAGGAACTGCCCGCGACCATGCTGTTCTACAACGGCGGCGCCAAGCTCACCGTCGAGGGCTCGCCGGTGCTCGACGACCTGAAGGGCCTGGCCGAGCAGGGTGTCGAGATTCTCACCTGCGGCACCTGCCTCGACCACTATGGCATTAAAGACCAGCTTGCGGTGGGCGAAGTCACCAACATGTACGTGATCGTGGAGAAGATGGAGCAGGCCGTGCGCGTCGTGCGCCCGTAGCGTATTGGTTGGAGTTGCCATGAGGGAGAAGCGCCCGGCGCTTGTCATCACGTTTCCCACCACGGCGGCCGCCATGGGTTGCGAGTCCCTGTGCATCGAGCGCGGTCTTCCCGGGCGAACGATTCCCGTGCCCGGGGAGGTCGCTGCCGGCTGCGGTCTGGCGTGGAAGGCGTCGCCTGCCGATGAGGAGCTGCTGCGCGCCGAACTCGCCGCGGCGAGTGTTCCTACCGAGGGCTATACCGTGATTGATATGTGGGAGGTCGTGCGATGATCTACCTGGATAACGCGGCGACGACCATGCACAAGCCGCAGACGGTGATCGATGCCGTGACACAGGCGATGTGCTCGCTCGGCAATGCCGGACGCGGCGCCACGTCGGGTGCCCTCGATGCCGCTCGTACGATTCACGCTTGCCGTGCCAAGCTTGCACGCTTGCTGGGTTGCCATCGGGCCGACCATGTTTGTTTTACGCCCAACTCCACTGCGGCGCTCAACACCGTCATCAATGGCGTGGTGCGCCCCGGCGACCGTGTGGTCACAACGGTGCTCGAGCACAACTCGGTGCTACGTCCGCTCAATCGCTTGGCGACGGAGCAGGGTGTGACGGTTGGGCATGCGGGTTGCGATGCGAGCGGCGTGCTCGACTACGACGAGCTCGAGCGGTTGGTCACGCCGGGCACGCGTGCTGTGGTGGTGACGCACGCCTCCAATGTGACCGGCAACGCGGTCGACATTGCGCGCGTGGCGGCCATGGCCCATGCGGCCGGTGCGCTGGTGATCGTTGACGCCTCGCAGTCTGCCGGCACGGCGAAGATTGACATGGATGTCATGGGACTCGACGTCGTGTGCTTTACCGGCCACAAGGGGCTCATGGGTCCGCAGGGGACCGGTGGCCTGGCCGTGGCAGAGGGCATTGACGTGGCCCCTTGGGCCATGGGCGGCACGGGCGTGCACAGCTTCGATACGCTGCAGCCGCTTGAGTGGCCCACGCGCCTTGAGGCGGGCACGCTCAACGGTCATGGCATCGCGGGACTTTCCGCAGGTCTCGACTTTATCGAGGCACAAGGCGGGGTCGAGGCGATTGCTGCCCACGAGCGTGCGCTCGCTGATCGCTTCCTTGCCGGTGTGCGCAAGATTCCGAGGATTAAGCTCTACGGCGCCTTTGACCAGCCGACGCGCTCGGCGATTGTGTCGCTCAACGTGGGCGATATCGACTCTGCCGAGATCTCGGACGCGCTCATGCAAGGGTGGGGGATTGCGACACGCCCCGGCGCCCACTGCGCTCCGCTCATGCACCGTGCGCTGGAGACCGAGCGTCAGGGTGTCGTTCGCTTCTCGTTTGGGTATTTCAACACGGACGAGGAAGTCGACACCGCGATTGACGCTTTGCGCGATTTAGCCTGCTAAAGCTGCTAGACCGTTTATACTTGCGGGACGGGTGTTTTTGCCCGTCCCGTTTTTGTTTCGACCTGAAAGGTGTGCCTATGGCCTCATCCGCCCCGCGCGGTCTGCGCTCCGACCATGTCGTTACCGTCGGCATCGCCCTGTTCTCGATGCTCTTTGGCGCCGGCAACCTTATTATTCCGCCGCTGCTGGCGCTGCAGGCAGGCTCTGCCACGCCGGTCGCCATGCTCGGCTTTCTGATTGCCGCCATCGGCCTGCCCGTCATGGGATTTATTGCCGTCGCGCTTGCCGGAACGGCGCGCGAGCTTGCCGGCCGCGTGCACCCCAAGTTTGGTGAGTTCTTTGTCGCGGCGGTGTATCTGGCCATCGGCCCGTGCCTGGCCATTCCGCGCACGAGCTCCACGGCCTTCGAGATGCTGGTGCCGCTGCTGCCCGAGGGCGTTTCGCTCGGCACGGCTCGCCTGGTGTTCGCCATCGGGTTCTTCGTAGTCGCGTTTGTGCTCACGCTGCGCCCGGGCGTTATCACGCGCGTGCTCGGCCGCATTACGGGCCCCGCGCTTATCGCGCTCATCGTGCTGGTTGTGGGTGCTGCCGTGATCTCGCCGCTGGGACCGGCTGCCGCGCCTCAGGCTCCCTACGATGCGGGCGCTGCCGTGCAAGGCTTTTTGACCGGCTACCAGACCATGGACCTGCTTGCGTCGCTCGCCTTTGGCATCATCATCGCCGAGACCATCCACGAGTTGGGCGTTACCGACGATAGGCGCGTGGCCTTCGAGATCTCGCGTTCGGGTGTGATCGCCGGCGTGCTCATGGCCATCATCTACTGCGGCCTGGCGCTTGCCGGAATGCAACTCGGCACCGTGATGCCCGACGCTACCAACGGCGCCGCCATCCTCGCCCGTTCGGCCTCCATGCACTTTGGCCTTGTCGGCACGGTTGTCGTCTTTGCGATTTTCTTCCTTGCCTGTATGAACGTGTGCATCGGCCTCATCAGCTGCTGCTCGCGTTACTTCTGCGAGACGTATGTGGTCGAAGGGGGAGCGGAGGCCTCCGAGGAGGCCATGCGCCGTCCCTTTGCGATTCTCGCCTTTGTGTTCGCAGCGTTTTCGTGCGTGCTCTCCAACGTGGGCCTCGACGTGATCCTCATGTTCTCGGTGCCCATGCTTAACGCCTTGTACCCCGTTGCCATCGTGCTGGTACTGATGGGTCTGGTGCACGGTTTTTGTGACGCTCATCCGCAGGTGTGGGTTTGGGTCGGCGGCGTTGTCGCGGTGCAGAGCGTGATCACCTCGGTTCGCGACGCGTCCTTTGCGGGCGCGTGGCTGCCGTTCGATGCGCTGCCGCTGGCGGACATTGGAGCCGCGTGGGCGCCGGTCGCTGTGGTTGCCTTTGTGATCGGTCTGCTCCATAGTCGTTTTGTTGCACATTCGAGGAGCTAAGGCATCAATGCTTGCACAGGCGGGGAGTCTCCCCTATAATTTCCTTCGCTTTGGGACACGCAAGGTTTAGACCTTAGCTGCTCAACACCTTCGGGACGTGGCGCAGTTTGGTAGCGCGCCTGCTTTGGGAGCAGGATGTCGCAGGTTCAAATCCTGTCGTCCCGACCATATCTTGCGGGCGTAGTTCAATGGTAGAACCCCAGCCTTCCAAGCTGATGACGCGGGTTCGATTCCCGTCGCCCGCTCCATAGGATAGTTTAAACGGGTTTGGCTCTATTTGGTGCCAGAGCCGTTTTCATAAGCGTGCCGGACGACGGGAATCGAACCCGGCAGGGTGCGAAGCTGAGAAAATGCGTGAGCATTTTCCAGCGCAGCACGCAAGGGCCAATGGCCCGCAGCGAAACAAGGGTTTGCGAAGCAAACCCTTGGACTTCCCGTCGCCCGCTCCATAAGATAGATGAATGGCTCTGATTCCTTTTGGGACCAGAGCCATTTTCATATACATGCCGGGACCCCACATCCCCTCTTAAGTTGCGGTGAAATACGGACTGTTTTTCGGCTTTTATGGCCCATGTAGTCCGTATTTCACCGCAACTATTTGTAAGGTTGGATTTTGATGCCATTGGGAGGGTCGTAGCGACCGTCTACCGAGAGTGGAAATATTTTTTGAAGCTCTGACCTGCGGCGTCAAGCTTTTGGTCAGCTTTTGGCAAGGCCTGCGGACGGAAGCATGCGATAGCGTAATGGTATTCTCTCCGCCATGATGGTTATGGGGTTGGCCATGTTCGATAAAGGCAAACATTTTCCGCGGTCATATGCAAGAATGCTATTCTCGGCCGTTGGAATTCATCAAGATGGACAGCTGCTTATAACAATTGATCCTTGGGATGAACGCCGTGCGCGTGAGCTTATGCAGGAAGAGCTCATGCTTCGTCTTTACAACCACGTGTATGCGGATCCGGTCTATTGGAATAATCTTGGGGTTGAAGATCGCATCTTTCAGCTGGCATCCGCTATTGCGGTCGTTGAACCGAATGCTGTGTTTTGCGGATCGACAGCAGCGCTGCTCTACGGCATCGGCTCGGCGTATACGCTTCTGGATAAAGTGCAAGTACTGCTGCCACGGTCTACAAGGCGTGATACGTATGAGTTCGTTGAATACAAGCGCTGGCGCCCGGGCGAAGTGTGGCGGCTTGGTCTGTTTACACTGACGGATCCGTGTCGAACGGTTGTTGATATCGCTCGAACGAGCGCCTTTCGCTATGCGCTGGGCTATGTCGATGGCTTGGCCCGTGAGTACGATGTCGAACGCGAAGAGCTGCGAGCGTATGCGCAGGCAAATTGCCGAGGACTGCATGGCATCGCGCGTGCATTTGACGTTTTTGAGTATATGGATGGCAGGTCAGACAATGGCGGCGAGTCCGAGGCGAGAGCAGCGATGATTCTCGCTGGAGTTGCCGCGCCTGAGCTTCAAGTTGAGATAACGCGACCGGGAAACGCTGGCTATTATCTAGCAGATTATGGCTGGCAGATGCCAGGCGGCTCATGGACGCTGGCAGAGCTGCATGGGCTAGGTAAGTTTGAAGACGAAGCTCAAAATGATCCAGAGCAAGCGGCGTCAAAAACCTATCGAGCGGCCCTCATGCGTGACGCGAACCTTCGCGCCATGGGCCACAACGTCATTCATTTCAAACTATCGGACACCTACGACGTGGAATCGTTCGGTGCCATGATACGCGGTTACGGCATTCCGACAACAAAACCCTACGCCGACTCCCGATAGCGAAATTGTTCGCAGCCAACCTTCAATAAGTTGCGGTGAAATACGGACTGTTGAGGCCTTTAAAGGCATAAATCAGTCCGTATTTCACCGCAACTTAGGAGGGGGTGGGGTTAGCTGCGGGGGCGGTGGCGGAGCTTGTCGATGGTGGAGTCGGTGCTTCGGCTGCGGGCGTCGGCGGCGGTTTGGCGTTTACGGCGGTAATCGATCATGCCTTGGATGATGGGCTTGCCAAAGCTCACGACATCATCGTTGTAGATGGCGGTTCGGGCTGCGAGGAGGCAGTCGGTAAAGTCCATATGGGTCTTGCCAAAGAGTTTGACGGCAAGGGCGACAACAGTGGGCTCGTCGACCATGACGTCATCGAGCAGCCTTCTCATGGCCGTAGCAATCTCAGCGCGGGGAACCTTATAGACGTCGCGCAGCGTGACCACGACGCGCGTGATGATTTCGGGATAGACACGAGCGGTGCGCGTGGCGATGACCTTGGCGGCGCGCGGTGATAGAACTTCGTCGTCATTAAGCAGGTAGCGCAGGATGACGGTCTCGTCGATGATGGTGCTACTCATGGATATCTACTTCCTCGGGACCCAAAATCGAATCGTCGCATTCTGTAGCAAGGTACTCAATCCAGGCATTGCGCTCCTCGGAGCGGCGATTGGGGTCCCCATATGCTTTGAGCGATCCATAGGCGGCGGTGCCGTCCTTTGAGCGCACGGCGACCGGCTGAAAGGGAAGCTTGCGCATCAAAATGCTCTGCGCGACAAAAAGGCGAACGGCCTCGGCAAGCGATGTACCCATGGCGTCGTAGAGGCGCTCGGCATGCTGTTTGTCCTCTTCGCGAATGCGCACCTGCAGGATGGCTCGTTATTGCGTCGATGACATCACTGGCCCCCCTTAATGAGTGTGTAATATGGATGGTCAAATACAACATGGGCTAATAATAGCCAATCTTATAACCACTGCTTTATTGCACTCAAGTTAATGAGTGCGAAATATATATCAAACGTATTACATCCTTTATAAACGAGCGTGAAATCTCCCTAGGATGTACGCGTGTAATACACTCGCCTTTATAGCTTCCAGAGAATAATCCCAACCAGCCCAAACCCCTGCAATACACTCGTATTGCAGGGCCTATGCTCAAGTTTGCCCCCTGCAACTGCGTATATTTAACCTGTATATCGTTGGAGAAACTCTACCGAGTGCATGTTTCGCCGTATGCATTCGATACGTCGATGCCAGGCCACGGGCGGCTTGGGTCAATGTCGACAGGGTCTCTCCGACAAGGGATTCAGGAGGGAGTGAACAACATGGGTAATAAGCGAGTCGTAGCCGATTCTTCGCGCTGCATTGGGTGTCAAACCTGCATGGCGGCGTGTATCGAGGCGCACGACATCCCCGGTAACATCGCCGCGCCGCGCCTGCGCGTGACGCGTACGTACGAGATCTCCGCACCGGTGGCTTGCCATCACTGCGAGGATGCCCCGTGCGCGAAGGCCTGTCCTACGGGCGCCTTGTTCTTTGATCCAAAGAACCATCGCATCGGCGTCAACGAGGACAACTGCATCGGCTGCAAGAGCTGCGTCATGGCATGCCCCTTTGGCGCCGTGAGCGTGGCGACCACGCAGGTTCCGGTCTTGATGGGCGACGTTCGCGTGGGTTCGCAGACCAAGAGCTTCGTGCTCAAGTGCGACCTGTGCGTGGACCGTCCCGGCGGTCCGGCGTGTGCCGAGGCGTGCCCGACCAAGGGCCTCACCCTGGTAGACGATGAGCGCCTGGCGGAACTGACTGCCGAGCGTGCCCGCGCCACCATCGAAAACGAGGCGTAGGCGGGCGGCCATACAAGCCCAACGATTGTCAAATAAGTACCGATTAATCGGTAGCAGAGAAAGGAAGGAGGGTGTCATGGAGAAGCATAAAGTGATCTGCCCGTATTGCGGCGCCGGTTGCCAGTTTAACCTCTTGGTCCAAAACGGCCAGGTCGTGGGTACCGAACCGCTCAACGGCATCACCAATCAGGGCGAGCTGTGCCTTAAGGGCATGAGCGGCTACGACTTCATCAACGACACCAAGATCTTGACTCCTCGCGTACTGCACCCGATGATCCGCCGCACTAAGGGCGCGGATCTTGAGCGCGTAAGCTGGGACGAGGCACTGGATTTCACCGCATCTAAGATGCAGGCCATAATTGACGAATATGGTCCTAACGCTGTCATGACCACCGGCTCTTCGCGAGGCGGCGGCAATGAGGCGAACTACGTTATGCAGAAGTTTACGCGTGCGTGCATCGGCACCCACAGCGTGGACAACTGCGCCCGTACTTGACACGGCCCTACTGTCCTCGGTCTGATGGACACGGTTGGTTCAGGTTGCATGTCATGCTCCATCCCCGGTATGGAGGATGCGGGCTGCATTTTCCTCTTCGGCTATAACCCTGCCGATTCGCACCCCATCGTCGCAAGGCGTATCGTGCGAGCCAAAGAAAAGGGTTGAAAGATCATCGTCGCCGATTCGCGCCATATCGAAACCGCGCGTATCGCCGATCTCTACCTTCCGATCAAGAATGGTTGCAACGTCGCGTTCCTCAACGCCTTTGCCAACTGCTTGGTCAACGATGGCCTCTACGACAAGGAATTCGTCGCCGAGCACACGAACGGCTTTGACGAGTGGTGGGAGACCATCAAGAACTACACTCCCGAATCCGTACAGGACATCACGGGTGTCGAGCCCGCGTTGATCCACCAAGCTGCCGAGATGTACGCCACGGCGAAGCCCTCTGCCATCATTGGCTGGGGCATGGGCGTATGCCAGCAGAAGCAGAACCTGAAGACGGTGCACACCATCGCCTCCATCGCCTGCGTTGCCGGCCAGATCGGCAAACCCAATTCCGGTCTCGCGCCCGTGCGTGGCCAGAATAACGTCCAGGGCTCCTGTGATATGGGCATGCTGCCCAACCTGTACCCTGGCTACCAGAAGGTCACCGACCCGGCAGTGCGTGCCAAGTTTGCCAAGGCTTGGGGCGTGCCCGAGGAAAAGCTCCCGCTCGAGGAGGGCTACAAGCTCACCGACCTGGGCCACCTGGTCGACGAGGGCAAGGTGCACTGCTTCTACAACTACGGCGAGGACCCGGTGCAGACCGAGCCCGATTCGGCCGGAATGCGCAAGACGCTCTCCGAGCTGGATCTGTTCATTTGCCAGGACATCTTTATGACGCAGACGACCATGCTCGCCGACGTCATCCTACCTGCCACCTCTTGGGGCGAGCACGAGGGTGTCTTTACCGCATCCGACCGTAGCTTCCAGCACTTTGACGCAGCCGTTCCGCCCAAGGGCGAGTGCCGTCACGACTGGGAGATCTTCGCGGACCTGTCTACGCGTATGGGCTACCCCATGCACTACGACAACACCGAGCAGATCTGGAACGAGTGCATTAGCCTGTGCCCCAACTTTGTGGGCGCGACCTACGAGAAGATGGCTCCCGAGGGCGGCTACGCCCAGTGGCCCGTCAAGAGCACCGATGTGAACGACCACGGTACGGCCGACATGTTCGCTGGTGGCAAGTTCACCACCAAGGACGGCCGCGCCAACCTGATGGCACACGATTGGGAGGCGCCCTCCGAGCTTCCCGACGATGAGTACCCGCTCATCCTGTGCACCGTCCGCGAGGTCGGCCACTACAGCTGTCGCTCGATGACCGGCAACTGCAAGACGCTGGCGCTGCTTGCCGACGAGCCCGGCTTTGTTCGCATGAATCCCGCGGACGCCCAGGCGCGCGGTATCAAGAACGGCGACATCGTCTCGATCCACAGCCGCCGCGGCCAGGTATACAGCCGCGCCGACATAAGCGATCGCATCAACAAGGGCACGGTCTACATGACCTACCAGTGGTGGATCGGCAAGTGCAACGAGCTGACCATGCACAAGGTCGACCCGGTCTCGCATACGCCCGAGGACAAGTTCTCCGCCTGCCAGGTCGACGCTATCGCCGACCAGGTCTGGGCAGAGGGCGAGGTGGAGCGTCAGTACACCGAGCTCAAGCAGGCTCTGGTGGACGCCGCCGCTCCCCAGGACGTTGAGCCCGGCGCCGCCAAGTTCGACGACGAGACGCACGTGAATCAAATCGTGTAGTCCCGTTCTCGTTGGCTTTTTGGGCCGGGCGTCCCGTACGTTCGGGAGCCCGGCCCGTTATTTTGAAAGGAAGTGGGGATGAACCGCTTCATCGACATCAACCCGGAGAGGTGCATCGGCTGCGGAACATGCCAGTCCGCCTGTGCCGACGCCCACCGGATGCAGGGTCTTCAGGATACGCCGCGCCTGGCGCTCGTGAAGACCGGCGGTATTTCGGCCGCCCTTGCCTGCCACCATTGCGAGGGTGCCCCCTGCGCCGAGGTCTGCCCGGTGAATGCCATCGAGCACGATGGCGATCGCATCCGCGTCAAGGAGCAGGAGTGCATCGGGTGCAGGCTGTGCGCCATCGCGTGCCCCTTCGGAGCCATCCATCCCGATGGCACGTCTATCGCCGGTGTCGCAGGCATGTGCGACCCGACGCCTTCGTATCCTAAGTCCCTGAGCAGCCTGCTTACGTGGGCTCCTGGCCAGTACACCTGCGCTGTCAAGTGCGACCTGTGCGCCTTCGATCCGGACGGCCCGCATTGTGTGGCGGCGTGCCCCACCAAGGCGCTGACCGTCATGGGCGGCGCGGCCGATCGCGAGCTCGACGAGGCCAAGCGCCTGCGCTCGATCGAAAACGGTCCGGTCGTCGACGTTACCGCTGTGGCCCAGGGCCTGTCCGAGAAAGCAGAAGGGAGCGTAAACAATGGATAGCATGACGCTGTTTGTCGCATCGCTTGCCGTCTCGTGCATCGGTGCGCTCGCCTCGGTTCTGCTGATCAAAGCCGATAACGCCGCCAAGACCGCCGGCTGCCTTATCGGCGCCGTCGCGGCCGTGCTGTCGTTCATCGCGGGCCTCGAGGCCGTGCTTGGCGACGTTTCGTCCCTCAACACGGTCTTCTTCTTCCCGTTCGCCCGTCTCGAGCTCTTGCTCAACGGCCTTGCGGGCCTGATCGTGGTCCTCATCTCGATTCTCGCCTTTGCGGGCTTCATCTACGGTCTGTCCTACTTCGACGAGTACCCGGGCAAGGTCGGGCGCGCCGGCTTCTTTATGAACACCTTCGTCGCCTCGATGATGCTCGTCATCACCGCCGACAACGTGTTCTGGTTCCTGGTCGCCTTTGAGCTCATGTCCCTTACGAGCTACTTCCTTGTCGTTATCGAGGAGAACAAGAACTCCATTAGGGGCGGTTGGCTCTACTTCGTCATCGCGCACGTGGGCTTCGTTCTCATCATGGCGAGCTTCCTGCTCATGACCAACGGCGTGGGCGGTTCCTTCAGCTTCAGTGATTTCCGTACGCATGACTTTGGACCCGCCGTCTCCTCCGCGTGCTTCGTCCTCGCGTTCTTCGGATTTGGCGCGAAGGCCGGTATCATTCCGCTGCACTCCTGGCTGCCCCAGGCGCACCCCGAGGCGCCGTCCAACGTGTCCGCCCTCATGTCCGGCGGCATGATCAAGATCGGCATCCTGGGAATCCTCAAGGTCGGTCTCGACCTGCTCGCGGGTTCGGGCGTCCAGCTCTGGTGGGGCCTCATGGTCCTGGTCTTCGGATCCATCTCGTCGGTCCTGGGTGTCGTCTACGCCCTCCACGAGCACGACATCAAGCGCCTGCTTGCCTATCACTCCGTCGAGAACATCGGCATCATCTTGCTCGGTGTCGGCGCGTCCATGACGGCGCACGCCCTGGGCAACGACGTCATCGCGACGATCGCGCTCATGGCCGCCCTCTACCACACGCTCAACCACGCCATGTTCAAGGGCGAGCTGTTCCTTGGCGCGGGCTCCCTGCTCTATGCCACGGGTACGCGCAACATGGAGAAGATGGGCGGTCTGTTCCGCCGCATGCCGGTCACGGCCGTCTGCTTCCTCATCGGTGCCCTTGCCATCTCGGCCATCCCGCCGCTCAACGGCTTCGTTTCCGAGTGGTTCACCTACCAGTCCCTGTTCAACATCTCGACGCTCTCCGACCCGGTCGTCATGGTGTTCGCCGTCGCCTCCGCGGCCGCCCTCGCCATCACCGGTGCCCTGGCCGTCACGTGCTTCGTGAAGGCCTACGGCGTCTCGTTCGCGAGCAGCCCTCGTTCCCAGGAGGCCGCGAACGCCAAGGAGTCCCCGGCTCCGATGTTGTTCTCGCAGATGCTCCTCGCGGCCATCTGCGTGGTACTGGGAATCGGCTCCCCGGTCATCGCCCCGGTTCTGGGCGACGTCGCCCAGAGCGTGCTTGCCGGCTCCGCCGTCACAGCCGCCTCGGGGGTGTCTCTCGTGAACGAGATTTCCGGTGCCGCCACCTCCACCCCCGCGATCGCCATCGCGCTCGTGGTCCTCACCGGCCTCGCGTTCGCGTTGAGGTTCTGCCTCGGCGCCAAGGCCCCCGCTAAGAAGACCGACCCTTGGGCGTGCGGCTACGAGCCCAACGAGCACATGCCCGTCGTCGCCACGAGCTTCGCGTCCGACGTCGAACTCTTCATGGGCCCGCTCTACACCCTGCGCGAGGTATGCACCAAGATCTGCTGGTCCATCGCGCACGTGTTCCAGAAGCTCACCGGTGTCGCCCAGGGCGTCGAGCCCCTGCCCGACCGTTTCCTGGTCGATGCACCGAGCGAGGGTGCCGACAAGCTGGCCGGCCTCGCCTCCAAGATCGAGGGCGGCAACTACTCCGTATACATCTGCTACATCGTCGCGGCGCTCGTGGTCTTCCTCGTGCTCGCCGTGGTCATGGTCTAGAGAGGGGAGAGGATATTATGAACATCGTTCTTGCGATGGCGCAGGGCCTCGTGGTCATGCTGGTCGCGCCCTTCTTCTCCGGCCTCGCCCGTGTGATTCGCGCGAAGATGCACAATCGCCGCGGTCCGTCCATCCTTCAGGATTACCGGGACCTCGCGAAGCTCATGGCGCGTCCCGAGTCCGTGAGTTCCGACTCGAGCTTCGTGCTGCGCATCATGCCGCCGCTGTTCCTCGCGGTGTCGTTTATGCTCGCCATGGGCCTGCCCATGTTCACGCTCCAGAGCCCCATGCCCGTCTTTGGTGACGCCATCACCATCATGTACGCGCTCGCGCTGTCCCGCTTCTTCTTCGCGCTGTCCGGCGTGGATTCCTCCAACGCCTACGCGGGCTTCGGCGGTATCCGCGAGCTCCTCATGAGCGTGCTCATCGAGCCGTCCATGCTCATCGCGCTGTTCACCGTCGCCATCGTGTGCGGCTCCACGGACATTGCGACCATGGGTCAGCACATCGTTACGGGCAACGTCTCGAGCGTCGTCGCCGTTATCCTCGCCGGCGTCGCCTTCGCGGCCGCCTGTTACATGGAGCTCGGCAAGCTTCCGTTCGATCAGGCCGAAGCCGAGCAGGAGCTCCAGGAGGGCCCGCTCGCCGAGCTCTCCGGCCCGTCCCTGGCCATGATGAAGCTCGCCATGGGCATGAAGCAGGTCGTGGTCGTCGCTTGGTTCACCTCCATCTTCATCCCCTGGGGAGAGCCCGCGACCATCGGCGTCACCGCTCTCGTGGGCGCCGTCGTCTTCCTCGTCAAGTGCCTGGTCGATTTCGTCGTCTGCGGCGTGCTCGAGAACTCCGTTTCCCGTTCGCGCTTCAAGGTGCTCGGTAACCAGACCTGGGCCGTCGTCGGCATCGCGGTCCTCGCGTTCGTCTTCGTCGTCGTAGGCGTGTAGGGAGAAGGGAGAAACTATGTCAATCGAATCGAGCTTGTCCCTCTTTGCCATGGTGGCGATCGCCGTCCCCATGCTGGGCTCCCTGCTCATCGTCATGCTGCCGCGTCCCTACGCTAAATGGATCTGCGCCTTTGCCGGCGGCATCGCCACGGTCGCTTCCGTTGGCTTGGCCGCGACGTTTGCCGGAAACGGCATGAACGCGGTCGATGTAACCTGGGCGAGTATGGGCCAGACCTTGGTCATGGGCTTCATATTCGACCGGATGAGCACGCTACTCGCACCCGCGTTCGTCGCTATCGGCCTGCTCGTCGTCATCTATTCGTTCCCGTACATGAGCGATAAGAATAAGGAACATCCCGACGCGCCCCGTCGTCGCTTCTACGTGTACTTCTCCACGTTCATCGGCGCCATGGCCGGTCTCGCCTACAGCTCCACCATCGTCGGCCAGCTCGTTTTCTTCGAGATCACCGGTGTGTGCTCCTGGGGCCTCATCAGCTACTACATGACGCCCACGGCCAAGAAGGCCGGTATGAAGGCGCTCATCATCACCCATATCGGCGCTCTGGGACTCTACATCGGCGCGGCCTTCCTGTTCGCCGGAACCGGCACGTTCGCGCTGAGCGCGATCTCCCAGCTCGATTCCGGTATGAAGACCGTCGTGCTGCTGCTCATCCTGTTCGCTGCTTGGGCCAAGTCCGCCCAGTTCCCGCTCTACATGTGGCTGCCCTCCGCAATGGAGGCCCCCACGCCCGTTTCCGCCTACCTTCATGGCGCGTCCATGGTTAAGGTCGGCGTGTGCGTGTTCGCCCGCGCTCTTGCGAGCGCCGGCGATATCCCCGAGATCGTCGGTTGGGTCGCCATCATCGACGCCATCGTGACCATGCTCTTCGGCTTCCTCATGTACCTGCCCCAGAAGGATATGAAGCGCCTGCTCGCCTTCTCGACGATCGCGCAGCTCGCCTACGTGTTCTTTGGCCTGGGCCTCTCCGTGTTCGGAAGCCAGATGGCGTTTAACGGCGCCGTCGAGCACATCTTCAACCACGCGTTCACCAAGACCCTGTTCTTCCTCATCGCTGGCTCTCTCAGCTTCACGCTGGGAACCCGTATGCTGCCCAAGATCCAGGGCCTCATGAAGAAGTACCCGGTCACGGGCGTGGGCTTTGCGGTCGCCGCGACCGCTATCGCCGGCGTGCCCCCCATGAGCACGTTCTTCTCCAAGTTCCAGATCATTTCCGGTGGCTTCGCGGTTGGTGCTACCAACACGGTCATCTTTGTCCTCGTGTGCGTCATGGTCGTCGAGACCGTCGCCACCTTCGCATGGTTCCTGCGTTGGATGGGTAAGGTCCTGCCCGGTGAGCCGAGCGAGACCGTGGCCGCCGGCCAGCCCCTTCCGCGCGCCATGGCGTTCGTGTTCGTCGTCCTCATGATCATGGTCGTCGTCGCCGGTCCTCTGTCCTCTAGTTGGATGGGTTAGGAGGTAGGACATGGGTTATTCGTTAGTCAATATCCTGGGCGGTCTTCTGATCGTGACCTCCACCATGGTGGTCGTCTCGAAGACCATCCCGTCCGCCATCAAGTGGTACGCGATCCAGTCGGTTGTCCTGGTGGGCGTGCTGCTCACCCTGGGCCTCACCACCGGTGCCACCGAGCTTCTCATGTGGGCCGCGTCGGCCTTCGTCACCAAGGTGATCCTCGTTCCGTTCATTCTCAACCGTGCCTACAAGAAGATGGGTTCGCCTGCCGATAGCACGCTGACCTCCTCCATCAAGCCGGCCTGGACCATCATCCTCACCGGTCTGGAGGTGGCCGTCTGCTTCGCGGTGGTCACGCGCCTGAGCCTGCCCACCGCCGAGGTGGCCACTCCGGCCCTCGCCATCAGCTTCGCGCACTTCTTCGTCGGCCTCACGTGCATCATCTCCCAGCGCAACATCCTCAAGCAGATCTTCGGGTACTGCCTTATGGAGAACGGTAGCCACGTGACGCTCGCTCTGCTCGCGCCCACGGCCCCCGAGATCATCGAGATCGGCATCGCCACCGACGCCATCTTCGCCGTCATCATCATGTCCGCCGTCGTCGTGAGGATTTGGAACGACACCAAGTCGCTCGACTCCCACGACCTGACCGAATTGAAGGGGTAGGCCATGGATGTTTCAATGCTGACGGTCGCCCTGCTCGCTTGTCCTCTCGTGTTCTCCCTGATTATGGCTGCGCTCCCCAAGACGACGTCCTACAACGTCTTCGCGGGGCTCAACACCATCTCCGTCGCGGCGACCCTTGTCCTTTCGGTCGTCACCGCGGGAACCATGCTCTCGAGCGGGCAGAATATCGACGCTTTGGGCCTGTGGCTCCATCTCGATTCGCTCTCGTCGATCTTCGTCCTTCTGGTAGGCATCATCGGGTTCATCACCGGCGTGTACTCCATCTCCTATATCAAGATCGATATCGAGGAGAAGACCATGCCGGCCGAGCGCACCAAGCAGTACTACGCGCTGTTCAGCCTGTTCGTCTTCACGATGCTGCTCGCCTGCCTGTCCAACAACATCATCCTCACCTGGGCGGCGGTCGAGGCCACTACGCTGTCGACCGTGTTCCTCGTGGGCATCTACAAGAACAAGCAGGCGCTCGAGGCGTCTTGGAAGTACGCGATGGTCTGCACCGCCGGTGTGGCCTTCGGCCTGTTCGGCACGCTGCTCATCTACGCGAACGCCGCCGATATCATGCCCAACGCGCATGAGGCCGCCTTCCTCACCTCCATCATGCCCTACGCCGACCAGTTCGACCCGATGCTCGTGCGCCTCGCGTTCGCGTTCATCGTCATCGGCTTCGGCACCAAGGCGGGCCTGTTCCCCATGCACACCTGGCTGCCCGACGCGCACTCCCAGGCTCCGAGCCCGGTCTCCGCGCTGCTCTCGGGCGTGCTGCTCAAGTGCGCCATGCTGGTGATCATCCGCTTCTACTCCCTGTCCATCATCACGGTGGGCGACACCTATCCGCGAACGCTCCTGCTCATCCTGGGCACGCTGTCCATCCTGGTGGCTGCCCTGTGCATCTTCAAGCAGGACGATATCAAGCGCCGCTTCGCGTACTCCTCCGTCGACAACGTCGGCGTGGTCGCGCTGTGCCTGGGTATCGGTGGCCCGCTCGGTATCGCCGCCTGCCTGCTGCACTGCATCTTCCACGGCTTCACGAAGGCGCTCGCCTTCTGCATGGCCGGTAACATCCAGCACATCTACCACACCCGCGACCTGAACAAGATCAAGGGCGTCGTCGAGATCGCTCCCGTCACGGCAGCGCTCACCATCATCGCCCTGCTCGCGCTCGCCGCCTTCCCGCCGTTCGCCCTGTTCATCTCCGAGTTCCTCACCTTCGTGGCCGGCGTTCAGTCCGGTCCCATCTGGGTGGTCGTGCTCGTGGCCATCGGCCTCACCGGCGTGTACTTCGCCCTTACCGGCATCGCGCTCAAGTCCATCTTCGGCAAGGCGCCCGAGGGCATGAAGCGCCACGAGGTGCCCGCCCTCATGATCATCCCCGAGATCGCCCTCGCGATCGTGGTCATGTGGTTCGGTATCGCCACCCCGGTCGCCATCACGAGCGGCGTCGAGGATGCAACGTCCGTCGTTTTGAACCAGAGCGTCGAAGAGCTCCACGAGGCCCCTCTCTACCGCATGGTGTTCAGTTCCCAGACCAAGACAAGTGAGGTGAATTAGCACCATGGCAGAACCTGAAAAGAAGGACTACGCTCGTCGCTGCGAAAGCCACGTCGAGGCCCTGCGTGCTGCAGTGCCGGGCGCTATCGAGAAGGTCGAGTGGCAGTGCGAGGACCAGCTGACGATTACCGTCAAGCAGGACAAGCTGCCCGAGGCCGTCCACTACCTGTACTACGAGCGCTACGGCTGGATTCCCGTGATCATCGGCAACGATGAGCGCAGCCTGTGCGGCCGTTACGCCGTGTACTATGTCATCTCCATGGAGGGGGAGGATCCCGGTTGGGTGACCGTGCGCACCGAGGTCGATCCCGCCAAGATGACGTTCCCGTCCGTGACGCCGTTTGTCCCCGCCTGTGTGTGGGGCGAGCGCGAGCTTCGCGACATGTTCGGCCTGATCCCCGAGGGTCTGCCCGACCGTCGTCGCCTGGTGCTGCCCGACGATTGGCCCAGCGGCCTGTACCCGCTGCGCAAGGACTCCATGGACTACCGCTTCCGTCCCGCTCCCGCGAGTGACATGGAAAACTACGAGTTCTTGGCCGATACCAAGGGCAAGGAGACGACGCTTGTCCCCATGGGCCCGTTGCACATTACCTCCGACGAGCCCGGCCACTTCCGCCTGTTCGTTGAGGGCGAGACGATCGTGGACGCCGACTACCGTCTGTTCTACGTGCACCGCGGCATGGAGAAGGTCGCCGAGACGCGCCTGAACTATGACGCCGTGACGTTCCTCGCCGACCGCATCTGCGGCATCTGCGGCTGCGCCCACTCGGTGGCCTATGCCGAGGCCGTCGAGCGCGCCCAGGGCATTCATGTCCCGCCGCGCGCCCAGTACATCCGCGCTATCATGCTCGAGGTCGAGCGTCTGCACTCACACCTGCTCAACATTGGCCTGGCGTCGCACTACACGGGCTTCGACTCCGGCTTCCAGCAGTTCTTCCGCGTCCGCGAGAAGTCCATGGACCTGGCCGAGAAGCTCTCCGGTCACCGCAAGACCTACGGCCTCAACGTGATTGGCGGCGTGCGTCGCGACATTTTGGCCGAGCAGAAGCTTTCCACGCTCACGACCATCCACCAGCTGCGCTCCGAGGTTCAGGAGCTCGTCGACGTCTTGCTCTCCACGCCCAACTTTATTGAGCGCACGAGCGGTATCGGCATTCTGGACCGCAAGATCGCACGTGACTTCTCGCCGGTCGGCCCGCTCATGCGTGGCTCGGGCTATGCCCGCGACGTGCGCTTTGACCATCCCTTCGACGGCTACGCCGATCCGGACGTCCAAAAGATGCACGCCGCCACGGCTGACACCTGCGATGCCTTCGGCCGTACCGCCGTTCGCATCCAGGAGGTCTACGATTCGATCGATATGATCGAGACCATGCTCGAGAACTGCCCGTCGGGCCCCATCCTCACCACGGATTGGGAGTACACCCCGCACAAGTACGCCATCGGTGCCACCGAGGCTCCGCGCGGCGAGGACGTGCACTGGGCCATGCTCGGCAACAACCAGAAGTGCTACCGCTGGCGCGCCAAGGCCGCCACGTACAGCAACTGGCCGGTCCTGCGCTACATGTTCCGCGGCAACACCGTGGGCGATGCGGCGCTGATCGTCGGTTCGCTCGACCCGTGCTACTCCTGCACCGACCGCGTGACGGTGACCGATGTCGCCGCCAAGCGCGACCATGTGCTCGACAAGGAGCAGTTCGAGAACGTCTGGCGCGACAAGTCGCCGCTTGCGGGCGAGGGCACCATGGCCGCTCCGCTCGATGAGGAGGCGCTCTAATATGCTGAAGCTTTGGAAGGTTAACGCCAAGGCCGGCGACGCGACGGTCAAGTACCCGTTTGCGCCGTTCCCCACCAACAAGGACATGCGCGGCAAGCCCGAGCACAACGCCGAGCTCTGCATTGCCTGTGGTGCCTGCGGCGTGGCGTGCCCGGCCGATGCCATTCGCATGGACACCGACCTTGCGGCCGATACCATCACCTGGTCGATCGACTACGGTCGCTGCATCTTTTGCGGCCGCTGCGAGGAAGCCTGCCCCATGGAGGCCATCAAGCTCACCGAGGAGTTTGAGCTGGCCGTCATGAGCAAGGACGACCTCACCAGCAAAAGCGTCTACACGCTCGAGCATTGTTCGCGTTGCGGTAAGCCGTTTGCCCCGCACAAGGAGATCGACTACGCCAAGCGCCTGCTGCAAAAGGCCGGCGGCATGGAGGCCGAGCAGGCTGCCCGTACCGTCGGTATGTGCCAGGAGTGCAAGCGCGAGCTCGACGCCCTGCGCGCCGCCTCGGCCGTAAAGACCGGCAACGCTGCCGGCATGGCTGCCAACGAGACGCTTGCGTCCGGTGAGCCCCAGGGCCCCGGAATGGAGTATCTGGGCGGCCACGGCGTGAACCCGGAGTATATCGACCGCGAGCTCAACCCCGATGCGCCCGAGATTCCCGCCGGTCCGGCGCCGGTCGAGGGCATCATCATGGATTTTGATACGAAGGAGGAGTAACCATGGCCGAACCCACGCTTTTGCCCGAGCGGCTTCAGTACCGCCCGACCAAGATCGAGCTCGACGAGAGCATCGAGAAGGCCAAGGCGACCCTTCTTAAGAAGATCAAGCGCTCGGTGTACGTCTACCGTGTTGACTGCGGCGGCTGCAACGGCTGCGAGATCGAGATCTTCGGTTCCATCACGCCCGTCTTCGACGTCGAGCGCTTTGGCATCAAGGTCGTGCCCTCGCCCCGTCACGCCGATGTGCTGCTGTACACCGGTGCCGTGACGCGTGCCATGCGCATGCCGGCCCTGCGCGCCTTTGAGGCCGCACCCGATCCCAAGATCGTGGTGTCCTATGGCGCGTGCGGCTGCACCGGCGGCATCTTCTACGACAACTACTGCGTCTGGGGCGGCACGGATAAGATTCTGCCGGTCGATGTCTACATCCCCGGCTGCCCGCCCAGCCCCGCGCAGACCATCTACGGCTTTGCCATGGCGCTCGGTCTGCTGGACCAAAAGCTCCATGCCGAGACCACGGTGGAGGCCGCCGGCGAGCAGGCCGATATCCTGCACCCCGGCGTGCCGTACAAGCTGCGCGTTGCCATCGAGCGCGAGGCTCGCGCCATGAGCGGCTACCGTTACGGCCGCGACCTGGCCAACGAGTTTATGGACACGCTCGAGGGTGCGCCCAAGGGCGATATCCGCGGTGCCATGGCACTGCTCATCGACAAGCAGGATGATCCTCGCCGCGTTGAGGTCTACTCGGCGCTGCAGGATCTGGTGCTGGCCGGAGGTCGCTAGATGGAGCTCACGGACCGCTCTGGTTACTTTGCGGGCCCCGGCATGCTCGGCGGCTCCTTTGGCGATGCCTCGCGCGCAAGCGACGAGGCCGCCGAGGGCGTCGCCGACCCCTGCCTGGGCCATGCGCCCGACCAGGTGGTCTTCTATGAGCTCACGCGTAAGTTTGTGGAGACCGAGGAAGACGTTCCCCAGGAGGCCTGCGACGTGCTGTACTACACGCTCGCCGTGGGCCACCACACCGGCGTGCTCGACTGCTTTGAGCCGCGCCTTTCGGTGCCGGTGGATGTGTTCTATTCGCTCGTCGACGCACTGCCGGAGGGGGAGGCCAAAACCAAGTTCGAGGCCATCCGCTCCTTTGGCGAGTGCCAGCTCGACAAGGCTGCGGTGCCGTCGCTGCTCGAGGCCTGCGACACGCTGCTCGACGAGCGCGGTTTTCGCGGTTCTGCCAAGGCCGGCATCTCGGTGTTCGATGACGACTTTGGCCTGCATGCCCAGCAGGTCGCGTTCTTAATGAAGTTTCGCGATCTGGTTGAGCACGTGCGCGACGTGTCGGGCGTGTATCTGACGGGGAGGTTGCAGTAATGGGTCGCGTTGTGGATGGCCGTGTGAACGGCGCCCCGTTTGCGGGTATCGTGCTCACGGCGGGAAGCGTGCTGCGCGCCGACGATGCCGCCGGCCCCGTGCTCTCCAAAAAGATGGAGGACGTGCCGCTTGCCGGTTGGTACACCATCGACGGTGGCCAAACGCCAGAGGACGACATCATCGAGGTCAAGCGCGAGCGTCCGCCTCGCCTGGTCTTGGTCGATGCCGCCGACATGGCACTGCCCGTCGGGTCCATCCGCCTGCTCGACAAGCGCGATGTGGCCCGCAAGTCGATGTTCACCACGCATTCGCTTCCCTTGTCGATTCTGATCGAAGAGATTGAGCAATCGTGCGATGATATCGTCTTCGTCGGAATTCAGCCGGGCGACACGGAGTTCTACAACCCCATGTCCCCGGAAGTCTTTGACGCCGTCGACGCCGTGTACGACGCCGTGGCCGCCAACGACTTTTCCCACTTTGTCCGCTTGGGGCAAGAGCAATAGAAGCGCTTGTCCCTGCTGATTAGGAAAGAAGTGATTGACATGGCAGATTCCAAGGTGGAGTATCCCGCTCCCGATTGCCTGGGGCCCGCCGCGATCGAGGCCAAGACTGAGGCCGCCGGCGTGACTAAGGCCAACCTGCCGGTCGCAAAGGCCTTTCTGTTGGCAATGTTCGCCGGTGCGTTCATCGCCTTCGGTGGCCTGTTCTTTACGGTGTTTTTGAGCGATAGCACGCTGGGCTGGGGTGCCCAGCGCGTCGTGGGCGGCCTGTGCTTTTGCCTAGGCCTGGTGCTCGTGCTGGTGTGCGGCGCCGAGCTGTTTACCGGCAATTCTCTTATGGTCTGCGCGCTCAAGAGTAAAAAGATCACCCTGGCTCAGATGCTTAAGGCATGGCTCGTCGTGTGGCTTGGTAACTTTGCCGGTGCCCTGTTCATCGTCTTTTTGGTGTACATGGCCGGCATTTACAAGCTCAACGGCGAGGCGGTTGCCAATTCCATGGTGAGCGTCGCCGCCGGCAAGGTGACGATCGACTGGGTGACGATCTTCTTCCGCGGCATCCTGTGCAACATCTTTGTGTGCCTTGCCGTGTGGATCGGTACCGCCGGCAAGACCGTGGTCGATAAGGTTGTGGGCATTTTGCTGCCGATCGCTGCCTTTGTGGCCTGCGGTTTTGAGCACTGCGTCGCCAACATGTACTTTTTGCCCATGGGTGCCGTGATGCACGCGTGCGGCTATGGTGCCGACGTCGCCGGCGCCGATGCGCTCAACGTTGCGGGCATTGCATTTAACCTGTCCGCTGCCACGCTGGGCAACATCGTAGGCGGTGCGGTTCTGGTCGCGCTCGGCTACTGGTTTATCTACGCCAAGAAGTCCGAGGCGTAAGGTACCGTCTGTTTGACATTGGGCCTCCCGCGGGGCGTTGCCGTGCGGGAGGCTTTTTGGGTCTGGGGCATGTTGTCGGACTGTTGGCCTGTTGTGTTTGGCTGGTGAAAGGGGTAATCGAGATGGCATCTGCTGTGGAGCGTAACGGTCGCGCCGTGGTGACCACTTGCGGGGGATGCTATGCCGATTGCGCCTTTGCGGCCCATGTTGAGGATGGGCGTGTGGTGGCCGAGTTGCCGGTACCGGGGCATCCGTGCGCGGCGCGTGCCCTATGCGCCCGCGGACGGCATCGCCTGGCAATGCCGTTTGACGACCGCGATCGCATTGTGCATCCCATGCGTCGGCGAGCTGATGGCTCGGGGTTCGATGCGATTTCGTGGGACGAGGCGTTCGCGCAGATTGCGGCGCGCCTTGGGGGGATTATTGACGAGTGTGGTCCGCGCGCGCTGGGCATGACACTCGGCGTTCCCTCGTTCGACCGCTACTGGGCGTATCGCTTTATGCATGCGCTGGGCTCGCCCAACGTGTACGGTGCCGATGGTGCCTGCGAGGTAAGCCGACTTACCGGCTGGGAGCACAGCCTGGGCTACAGCCCGGCGTCCGACCTGGCGCATACCGACTGCATCATGTACCTGGGGCGTTCCATTGTCGATTCGTCGACGATGGGGGCCGTCGATGCGCTCAACGATGCGCGCCGGCGCGGGGCCAAGATCATTGTGGTGGATCCGCGGCGCAGCGGCTCGGCCGCGCTTGCCGACCGCTGGCTGCGCGTACGCCCGGGCTGCGACCTGGCCTTGCTGCTGGGCATTGCGCATGTGCTCATTGCCGAGGGCCTGTACGACCACGAGTTCGTTGCCCGCTATACCACGGGTTTTGACGAGCTGGCGCAGACTGCTGCTGTTTGGACGCCCGAGTGGGCCGAGTCGATGTGCGATGTGCCGGCCGCAGAGATCGCCGCCACGGCGCGCGATCTAGCTGCCGCCGCGCCTGCTGCCGTGGTGGACGCCGGTTTTCATGGCGGCATTGGCATCGCGTATGCCAATAGCACCCAGACCGCGCGCGCGATTTGTCTGGTCGATGTGCTGCTGGGCTGCATCGGACACGCGGGCGGTGCCCTCAACCCGCTCACGCCGCTTGCGTTGGGCGATTTGGACCCTGCGCGTTTCGCGACGCCGTCGATGCCACGTGAGCCCAAGTTGGGGTCCGAGCGCTATCCACTGGTCGATCCGGTGCGCGGTCTGTGCACGACCATCGGTCAGTCGATTCTTGCCGGCGATTTGCGTGGACTTATCGTCTATGCCAGTAACCCCGGTGCGGGCTATGGCAATGCGCAGGCTTGGTTGGGTATTTTGCAGCAGCTCGACTTGCTCGTGACGATTGATATTCGCTGGTCCGAGACGGCGCGTGCTTCCGACTTCGTGCTGCCCGACGTGACGTATCTGGAGGCTGACCGCGGCGTGGGAACGGTGACAGGCGCCAACGATGCGCGCGTGTTCTACCGCAACGCCGTGCTGCCTGTGCAGCATGACGACACACGTCCCGGTCGGGAGATTTTTGCCGGTCTGGCGCAGGCGTGTGGCGTGGGCGAGTACTTCCAGTTTACGTCTGACGATTTGGCGGCTGCCCAGGTGGCGCCTTTTGGGATCGATCTGGACGAGCTCATGGAGTGCGGCTGGGCCGATACGGGCATGACGCTGCCGACGCGCACGGGTGAGCCGGTGATTCCGCTTGCCGGCGGAAAGATTGCGCTGGCAAGCGACATATGGGAGCGAGCCGGCATGGGTCGTGTGCCCAACTGGATCGCTCCCATGGTGGAGCCCGGCCCGGGGATGTTTCGTCTCATTAGCGGCAACCGTCCCTTTGAGTCGCATACTTCGCGCAGGCTCGCTGCCCAAGGTGCCGCCGAGGCTGGATCGGACCTGGATGCCGTGCAGATGAATGCCGATGCTGCTGCGCACATGGGCATCGCCGACGGCGAGGTCGTCGAACTCGTGAGCGATATGGGCCGCGACCGCGCGCGCGTGGAGACGACGCCGTATCTGCATCCGGCGTGCATCTTCACCTCGGCCGCTCCCGGCGGGCGTTCGTTTGGCGCCGATGCCGGTGGCGCTCAAGCCTTGGGCGTGGGTCCGCTCGACCATACGCCGTTGCGTTGGGACCCGTTGACGGGCGCTGCGCTCACCCAGGAAAACGCCGTTCGCGTGGAAAAGATCGCGGCACGCGAGGATAATAGCGATTGATTGACTCAGCTGATGTATTCGACTGATCCACGTTTCTTTTGAAAGGCCGCACATGAGCGATAGCCAGAACATGTCCGATGAGGTACGCGCCCGCTTGCGCGCCCTTCCTTCCGTTAACGAGTTGCTCGCCGAGTGGCCGGTGGTGAAGGCGGCGGGGGAGACCTGCGACGCGGTAGTCCATGCCGCCGTCACGGCCGTGCTCGACGAGGAGCGCGCCGCCATTCGCGCCGGCGCCGCCCCGCGCTCCAAGCGCGAGCTGGCCTCGGCCATCGAGTGGCGTGCGCACCGCTCCGCGCTGCCGAGCCTGCGCCCTGCCGTCAACGCTACGGGCGTGGTCATCCATACTAACCTGGGTCGAGCCCCGCTCGCGGAGTCGGCGGCAAAGGCCGTGGCCGAGGTCGCGCGCGGCTACAGTACGCTCGAGTACAGTGTGGACACCTGCTCGCGCGGGTCGCGCAAGGAGCACGCCGCGCAGCTGATTCGCTCTCTCACCGGTGCCGAGGACGCGCTTGTGGTCAACAACAACGCCGCCGCGGTGCTGCTGGTGCTGGCGACTCACGCTGCGGGCAAAGAGGTTATCGTCAGCCGCGGCGAGCTTGTCGAGATCGGCGGCAGCTTCCGTATCCCCGATGTCATGGCGGCTTCGGGCGCCAAGCTCGTCGAGGTCGGAGCCACCAACCGCACGCATTTGAGCGACTACGAGCGCGCCATCACGCCCGATACGGCGATGATCCTTAAGGTCCATCCCTCCAACTATCGTATCGAAGGTTTCCACGAGGAGGTAGGTTCTCGGGAGCTTGCCACCTTGGCCCACAAGCATGGCCTGCTGTTCTACGAGGACCAGGGCTCGGGCGCGCTTCTGCCCGACGACATCCTGGTGCGCGGCGGTGAGGAGCCCACGCCGGCTTCGGTTTCGGCAGGGCTCGATCTGGTGTCGTGCTCGGGTGATAAGCTGCTGGGTGCCGCGCAGGCGGGCATTATCATGGGCCATCGCGATCTGGTCCAGGCCTGCGGGTCGCATCCGCTTATGCGTGCCCTGCGCCCGGGCAAACTGGCTCTGTCGGCGCTCGAGGCCACGCTGCGTATCTACATGGACGGCGCCGATGTTGCCCATCGCGAGGTGCCGGTGCTCAGCATGCTTACGCTTCCGCAGGCCCATTTGGAGCGACGTGCCCGCAAGCTGCGCGATCGTATGGTCGCCGGGCTCGACAAGGCCGGTTGCCCGTGCGCCGTTCAGGTGGAGATCGTCGAGGAATCGTCAACCCCCGGCGGTGGCTCGCTTCCTACCGTCGAGCTACCCACGATGTGCGTTGCCGTGCGTCTTGTTGACGCGCACCTGACAGTCGATGCGCTCAAGCGCTCGCTTGTCCAGGACTTCGACACGCCGGTTGTCACGCGAACCTCGCACGATCGCATTTTGTTTGACGTGCGCACGCTCGTGGGTGACCGCGATATCGAGACGGCGGCATCGACGCTCGTAGCGTGCGTTAAGAAGGCGATTGCTCGATGAGTGAGGTTCAAGCGCTGGTGGAGTGTCCCGTTATCGTTGGCACAGCGGGCCACGTCGACCACGGTAAGTCGGCACTGATCGAGGCGCTGACTGGCAAGAATCCCGATCGTCTGGAGGTTGAGCGCCGTCGCGGTATGACCGTGGAGCTGGGCTTTGGCGAGCTGGCGCTGCCGAGTGGCAAGATCGTTGGCCTGGTCGACGTGCCGGGCCACGCGCATTACTTGCGCGCCATGGTGCAGGGCGCCACGGGCATCGACGTGGCCGTGCTGGTGGTTTCGGCCGTCGAGGGCGTGATGCCGCAGACCCGCGAGCACGTGCACGTGCTGGAGCTGCTGGGTGTCACGCATATGGTGGTGGCGCTGACGATGTGTGACCTGGCCGATGCCGAGATGACCGAGCTTGCCGAGCTCGATGTCGATGACTTTTTGTCAGGTACCGTGTTTGCAGGCGCGCCGATCGTGCCCGTGTCGTCCAAGACCGGCGAGGGGATCGATGGCCTGCTGGCTACGCTCGACGAGCAGGTTGCCGCTTGCTGGGATGCCTGCCGTGCCCGTGCCGAGCTCACCGATGCCGCGCCGCGTCTGCCGATTGACCGCTGCTTTACGATCAAGGGCGTCGGTACTGTCGTGACGGGAACGTTGCACGATGCGCCGGTTGCGGTGGGCGACGAACTCGTCGCCCTGCCGTCGCGTACGGCCTGTCGCGTGCGTGGGATTCAGGTGCATGGCGATACGCCGCGGGCGTTGCCCGGTCAGCGTGTGGCGCTCAACTTGGTGGGCGATGCCGTCGCCGCGCTCGATCGCGGTGAGATGCTCGGCGTGGCGGGCCGCTTTGGCCAGACGATGCGATTTATGATGGCGTTTACGTATTTGGGTCGCGAGGGCGCCAAGCCGCGTGTGCTCGAGTCGGGTGCGCGTGTGCACGTGATGGCGGGTACAGCCGAGGTTGTCGGTCGCATCATGTTCATGGAGGGCGAGGCTCCCATGGCGGTGGGCGAGACCCGTATTGTTCAGGTGCGCTTGGAAAACTCGCTGCCGCTGCGTGCTGGGGACCATGCCGTGGTGCTGTCCTATTCGCCCGTGATGCTTATTGGCGGCGGGCGTGTGCTGCTTTCGCGCTGCCGTCGCTCGCGCGAGCTTGCCGAAGGAGAGCGTGCGCTGTATGCGGCGATCGAGTCCGGCGATATCGCGGGCGGTGTGGGCGCTTGGCTGGCGTTGCAGACGCTGCCGGTTACGGCGGTTGATGTTGCCGAGGCTTTGGATCTTGGTGTCGGCGAGGCCGATGCCGCACTGCGCGGGTTGGTGGCGCAGGGCTCCGTTTGCAAGCTTGCCGTGGGTGATGCGGACCTCTTGGCGGACACCGGGGTGCTCGACGCCGCGATGGATGCCCTGGCGGCGACCTTGTCGGCCATGCATGCGGCGGCTCCCAAGGAGACGGGCTTTACGCCCGGCGCTGTTGCCCATGCTGCCTGGCCTGCTGCCGACGATGCCGTTGCCGCGGCCTTGATTGCCGAGGGCTGCTCGCGTTGCGTGTGCGCCGCCGAGGGCGCCGAGGTATTCGATCCGCATTCGGCCGCCGCGGCGGCACGCGTGGTGCGAGAGGCTTGCGAGCGCATCGTCGCGCTGCTTGACGAGACCGGCCTGGATGCACCGGCGCTTCCCGAGGTGGGCGAGCAGTTGCAGCTCGATCGCGACACCATGACGCGTGCCCTGCGCGAGCTTTCGCTCAACCGCTCGATCGTCAAGGTCGAGCGTGATGTGGCTCTGTCCGTCGCTGCCGAGTCCCATGCGCGTGAGCTTGTCGCCGCTGCCATTGAAGCAGCCGGCGGCGCTGCCACCACGAGCGTGCTGCGCGAGGCCCTGGGCGTGTCGCGCAAACGCGCCATCAGCATCTTGGAGCACCTAGATGCCGTGCGCTTTACGGTGCTCGACAAGGAAGCCGGCGGCCTGAGGTCCCTACGCTAGATCGACTGCTCGGTTTGGTAAAATATCGCCGCACTTGGGAACGGATGGGCTCCGGTGGGCTCCGCGGTCCTCAAAACCGTTGCGAGGCGTGCAAAACGTCTTGGATGTGTTCGATTCACATACGTTCCCGCCATACGCTACCAGCGCTTTTGTGCTCGCGGTCTTGCTGCGTGCCGCAAAGGCGCTGTTTTGTTTTTGCGCGGGTCCGCCGTGTCGTCTGTCTTGTCGCCTGCGGTATTTGCCCCGTGCTCTGGATTATGAACGTGCCGATGGAGGTGTTTTGCCGTATGACTACCGTAAGACGTGCCGATCTTTCTTGTGTCGTCCAGGCGGGTGGGCTGTCCTCGCGCATGGGCTGCGATAAGGCGCGCATGTCGTTTTGCGGCGAGCCCTTGATCGAGCGCGTGCTGGGCCGGCTGGCGCCAGTTGCCGGCGAGTTGGTCGTGACGACTTCGCGTCCCAGCGAGCTTGCCTACCTTGAGGATTGCGCGTTTGGCGGTTTGGTGCCGCGTGTGGTGGCGGACCTTGAAGGGTCGGCGGGCGCCATGCGCGGCATCGCGAGCTCGTTGGCCGCGGCCCGATTGCCGCTCGTGGCCATCGTCGCCTGCGATATGCCGTTCGTCTCACCAGAACTGATCGGCGCGCTTGCCGATCGTGTTGACGCCGAGGCGCTCGACGCGTGCGTGCCGCGCGAGGAGCGGGGGATTGAGCCGCTTTGCGCCGTCTGGCGCCGTGACGCGTGTGCACCGGTTGCCCAAGAGCTGCTCGCCTGCGACCGCCAGCGCATTCGCTGCCTGATCAATCGCGTTCAGGCTGGTTATATGGATGAGCCGCAGATCGTTAAGTCCGCGGGCTCGACGCTCTGCTTCGAGAACGTCAATACGCCCGAGGAGTTTGCGGCGGCCGAGTTACTCGCCTAGACGATTGGAGTTGTCATGTCTCACGATATTTGCCCCGACACGGGAGAGCCTTGCACTTGCGATGGTTCCGAGCCCTGTACCTGCGGCTGCGGTGGCTGTGGACATACTGCGGAAGAGGAAGCGGCCGCCGCGGCGTATCGTGAGGCACACCGCGAAGGCCCATCCGGTGATGCCCTCGACCGCGAGCGCAAGATTATCGTGTCGTTTGACAGTACCTTCGATGTGATGGAATGCGAGCAGCTGTGCCTGGATGCCGGCGTGCCCGGGCGCATTATGCCTTTGCCCGGCTCAATTACCGCAGGTTGCGGTCTGTGCTGGGCCATGCCGTTCTCGGGCGATGCGCTCGCCGCCTTCCGCGCTGCCACCGAAGGCCGCATAACCCCCGCCGACTACCATCAGCTCGTCCTCTAGCCACCGGCACCACCACAAAGGTGCCTGTCCCCAATGTGGTGGTTTGGAACACGTGGACGAAACAGGTTTGAAACACGGGTTTTGCATGTCAGGCACACAAAAACGCCTCTACCTGCATCGTAATCAAAACGAAACATCTGCTCGTCGGCTTATGCGAAACTTTCCCGCAACAGTGCGATATTATCCATACACGATAAAGCTCGCGGCGCATGGGGTGCCGCGACCGACACTTTTCGTTTCCCATCATTGGAGGAAGCATGAGCTACACGCAGAAAGTTCTCGAAGAGCTCAAGGCCCGCTATCCCGAGCAGCCTGAGTTCATCCAGGCCGCGACCGAGATCCTCGGCACCATCCAGCCGGCGCTCGACGCCCATCCCGAGTACGAGGAGGCCGCCTTGCTTGAGCGCCTCGTCGAGCCCGAGCGCATCGTCATGTTCCGTGTCCCCTGGGTCGACGACCAGGGCAAGGTCCAGGTCAACCGCGGCTACCGCGTCGAGTTCAACTCTGCCATTGGACCCTACAAGGGCGGCCTGCGCTTTAACCCGACGGTCACCTTGGGCATGCTCAAGTTCCTGGGCCTGGAGCAGATCCTCAAGAACAGCCTGACCACCCTTCCCATGGGCGGCGGAAAGGGCGGCTCCGACTTTGACCCCAAGGGCAAGTCCAACAACGAGATCATGCACTTCTGCCAGTCCTTCATGACCGAGCTCTATCGCCACATTGGCCCCAACACCGACGTTCCCGCCGGCGACCTGGGCGTTGGCGGCCGCGAGGTTGCCTACCTGTTCGGTCAGTACAAGCGCCTGACCAACGAGTGGACCGGCGTCCTCACCGGCAAGGGCCTCTCCTTTGGCGGCTCGCTCGCCCGTACCGAGGCCACTGGCTACGGTCTGGCCTACTTTGTGGACGAGTACCTCAAGAGCCGCGGCGACTCCTTCGAGGGCAAGAACGTCGTCGTTCACGGTTCCGGCAACGTCGCCATCTACGCCGTCCAGAAGGTCTCCCAGCTCGGCGGCAAGGTGCTGGCCTGCTCCGATACTCACGGCTGGGTCGAGGATCCCGACGGCATCGACTACACCGTGCTCGAGCACGTCTACAACAAGAAGCGCTCCGGCCACGACAAGGGCGTTACACTTGCTATGTACGTTGACGAGAAGCCCAACGCCGTGTGGCACGAGGGCGACGGCCGCGGCGTGTGGCAGCTGCCCTGCGATATCGCGCTGCCCTGCGCTCGCGAGAACACGCTGCTGCTCGAGGACGCCCAGGCGCTCGTCGCCAACGGCTGCAAGGTGGTCGGCGAGGGCGCGAACATGCCCACGACCATCGAGGCCACGACCTATTTCCAGGAGAACGGCGTCGCCTTTATGCCTGGTAAGGCTGCCAACGCCGGCGGCGTGCTCGTGTCCGGCCTGGAGATGAGCCAGAACGCCGAGCACCTGTCCTGGACCTTCGAGGAGGTCGACGGCAAGCTCGAGCAGCTCATGCGCGGCATGTTCCACAACGTGGACGACACCGCCAAGGAGTACGGCCAGGAGGGCAACTTTGTCATGGGCGCAAACATCGCCGGCTTCCTGAAGGTCGCCGACGCTATGCTCGCCCAGGGCGTCTGCTAAATCTTCGCTCGACATAGCATGTGATGAGGCTCCCAGCTATCTGGCTGGGAGCCTTTTCTATCCCGGAGGACACCTCATAACTTGCGGTGATATACGGACTGTTTAGCGTCCCAGAACGGCTAATCAGTCCGTATATCACCGCAAGTTATGGATGGGTGGGTGGATTTTGTCCTAAAACGGTGTGCGGCCCCTCGTTTGGTACACTTAAAAGTACTGGACAAGTGAAGAGATGGGGGAGAACGTGCTCAAGTTCGGTACCTACGTCCGTGTTGGAAACGCGGCCGAAGCCTATGAGCTCTTACAGAAGAACCGCAACAACAAGATTGTGGGCGGCGGCATCTGGATGCGCCTGGGTTCGCGTCGCGTGGCGACGGCGATTGACCTTTCGGCCTGCGGACTCGATCAGATCGAGGAGACCGAGACCGAGTTTCGCATCGGTGCCATGTGTACCCTGCGCCAGCTCGAGCGTCACGCCGAGCTCAACGCGCTTGTCAACCATGTCTTTGAGTTCGCCGTCCACGATATCGTGGGCGTGCAGCTGCGTAACACCGCCACGGTGGGCGGCAGCATTTACGGTCGCTTTGGTTTCTCTGACGTGCTCTCGGCCTTTTTGGCGCTCGATTCGTACGTTGAGCTGACGGGCGCCGGCCGCGTGCCGCTCGCGGAGTTCGTTGACATGGGCTACGTGCGCGACGTGATCGAGCACATCGTGGTCGTTAAGCACGACTACCGCGCGAGCTACGAGGCCGTGCGTAAGGCCGCGACCGACTTTCCCTCGCTGAACGTTACCGCCGCCTGGTGGGACGGCTCCTGGCATGTCACCGTGGGTGCCCGCCCGCTGCGCGCGACCCTGCTGCAGGGCGAGGCATGCGGCCTTACCGCCGAGCAGCCTTCCGAGGACGAGCTTCGCGCCCTGGCCGCATCCGTGCGCTCGCTGAGCTACGGCACCAACCTGTGGGGCTCGGCCGACTACCGCCGCCGCATCTCTGCCCCGCTCGCCATCCAGGCCGTGCGCCGCGCCGCCGGCATCGAGCTTTCGGCCGCGCTTGCCCGCGAGCTCGAGACCGTGCAAGTGCCTAAGTTTGCCACGGACGAGTATTCCTGCCGCCGCGTGCCCGGCGTCGATTCTAGCGAGGTGCGCTAATGGCTGCCAAACTCATCGATCTTTCCTTTACGCTCAACGGCCGTAAGGTCAAGGTTCAGATTGCCCCCGACACCATGCTCTTTGCACTGTTGCGCGAGCAGGGTTGTGCGTCGGTGCGCTGCGCCTGTGAGACCACCAACTGCGGCCTGTGCACGGTGTGGCTCGACGGCGACCCGGTGCTGAGCTGCTCGGTTCCCGCCGCTCGCGTCGAGGGCCACACCATCACCACGCTCGAGGGCCTCAAGGCCGAGTCCGAGGCGCTCGCCCGCGCAATGGCTGCCGAAGGCGCCGAGCAGTGCGGTTTTTGCGCCCCCGGCCTTATCATGAACGTGCTGGCGCTTGCCCGCGCCGCCAAGGAGGACCCGAGCCTCGTCGCCACGCGAGAGGAGCTCTCGCGCCAGCTGGCCGGCAACCTCTGTCGCTGCAGCGGTTACGAGAGCCAGCTGCGCGCCATCGTGCGCTTCCTCAATGAGTCTGGCGTGCAGGTGGGCTTTGAGATGCCCGAGCTGCCGGTCAACGACACCAGCTGCGACGGTGTCTCCTACAAGCAGATCACTCACAAGCAGCCCAAGAAGGACTCGAAGGCCCTGCTCGAGGGTCGTCCCGTCTACACGGGCGACCTGGTGCCCGCCGGCGCCCTGATCGTCAAGCTCAAGCGCAGCCCGTATGCCCGCGCCAAGATTCGCTCCATCGATACGTCGCGCGCCCTGAAGGTGCCCGGCGTGGTGGGCGTCTACACCTACGAGGACGTGCCCAAGCGGCGCTTTACCATTGCCGGCCAGAGCTATCCGCAGCCGAGTCCCTACGACCGCCTGATTCTCGAGAACCTCGTCCGTTACCAAAACGAGGAGGTGGCGATCGTCGCCGCCGAGACTGAGGAGGCTGCCGACAAGGCGCTCAAACTCATCAAGGTCGACTATGAGGTGCTCGAGCCGCTGCTCGACTTTACCCAGGCACTCGATAACGACATCGTGGTCCACCCCGAGGGCGACGTGACCTTTATGTTCCCGCAGGGCGGCGACGTTGCTCGCAACCTGGTGTGCAGCGGTACCAGCGATTTTGGCGACCTTGATGAGGCGTTCGCCCAGAGCGACATCGTCTTCACCCGCACCTACACCAGCCAGGCCACCCAGACCGCGCCCATGGAGACCTTCCGCGCCTTCGCGACGACCGACGCCTTCGGCCGCATTTCGGTGACCACCTCCACGCAGGTGCCCTTCCACGTGCGCCGCATGGTCGCTCAGTCGCTCGATATTCCGCAGTCGCAGGTGCAGGTCATTAAGCCGCGCATCGGCGGCGGCTTTGGCTCCAAGCAGACGGGCTGCTGCGAGATCTTCGTTGCGTTTGTGACGCAGCAGACCGGCCGTCCGAGCTACTGCTGCTACACGCGCGAGGAGACCATCACTGCGGGCAACTCGCGCCACCAGATGCAGATGACCGTTAAGCTGGGCGCCATGAACGACGGCACCATCACGGCCATCGATCTGCACACGCTGTCCAACGCCGGCGCGTACGGCGAGCACGCCACCACGACGATCGGCCTTTCGGGTCATAAGAGCCTGCCCATCTACAACCACGTAAAGGCGAGCCGCTTTAGGTGGGACGCCGTCTACACCAACACCAACCGCGGCGGCGCGTATCGCGGCTACGGTGCCACCCAGGGCCAGTTTGCCGTGGAGAGCGCCGTCAACGAGCTCGCCGACATGCTGCACATGGACCCCGCCGACCTGCGCCTTAAGAACATCGTGCGCGAGGGCGAGATCATGCCGCAGTACTACAACGAGAAGCTCAACGCCTGCGCACTCGACCGCTGCCTGCTGCGCGCGATGGACATGATCGGCTGGCGCGACAAGCCGCTGGCCGTGGACCTGGGCGACCGCGTGCGCGCCCTTGGCTGCGCGCTTACCATGCAGGGCTCGGGTATTTCCAACGTGGATATCGCCGGCATCGACATGCGCCTGGAAGAGGACGGCTTTATTACCATCGGCACCGGCGCTACCGATAACGGCATGGGCGTCGACACGATCCTGGCGCAGATTGCCGCCGAGGAGCTGGGCGTGGAGAGCTCGCTGATCGTGGTGCGCGGCGTGGACACCGATGTGTCGCCGTTTGACGCCGGCTCGTACGCGAGTTCGGGCACGTACGTGACGGGCCTGGCAGCCAAGAACGCCGCGACGGAGCTTCGCGAGAAGATCTGCGCCAAGGCCGCCCAGATGTGGGACGTGGACGCCGCCGACGTTGTCTTCGACGGCCAGTACGTGCGCCTGTCCGACGAGCGTGCCGCCCGCGAGCAGAACCGCTACCTCACGCTGCGCGACTTTGCCAACCTGTGCGTCAAGAACATCGCGGGCGGCGACGCGCTCACCTCGCATGCCTCTGCCTGCCTGCCCGTTTCGCCTCCGCCGTTTATGGCCGGCATTGCCGAGGTCGAGGTCGACAAGGCCACCGGCAAGGTGACCGTGGTGGACTACGCGGCGGCCGTCGACTGCGGCACCGTGATCAACGAGGCGCTTGCGCGCGTCCAGGCCGAGGGCGGCATTGCCCAGGGTATCGGCCACGCGCTCTACGAGATCGTCGAGCACGATGATCGAGGCCGCCTGCGCACCGGCAACTTTATGAGCTACAAGCTGCCCACGCGCCTGGATATCGGAAGCATCCGCGTGGCCTTTGAGCCGAGTTACGAGCCGACGGGCCCGTTTGGCGCCAAGTCGATCGGCGAGGTAGTCATCAACACACCGCTCGCCGCTGTGGCCTCGGCCGTGGCGCACGCCACCGGCCACCAGGTGCGCTCGCTGCCGATCACGCCCGAGAAGGCCCTGCTGGGGGAGTAGACGAGCAGGCCGCCGCTCTTTGCCTAGCCCGGGGAAACTGCAGCCCACTTTTTGACCGAATTGTGGGCTGCAGTTTCCGTTTGAGGCCCCTGGCGGAAAGTGCATCCCGGAATAGGGGCTCAAAACGGGTTGCAGTTTCCGGTTGATGGCTATAGCGGAAATTACATCCCATTCCGAGGCCCCAAACCGGGACACGCTTTCCGGCGCATGGCCAGCATCGCCAGGCTGCCGAGTCCCGCCGAAGTTGCGGTGGAATAGGGACTGTTTTGGAGGACTGGAGCCCCAAACAGTCCCTATTCCACCGCAACTTCGATGGGGCGGCGGGGGATCCGATGCGTACTCGTGGTGAGGTCGTGAGCCTGTAAAAGGTGTGCGTGCGCTTGCCGTTCGTATCTGCTATCATTCCTAGTCTGTGCGCTCATGCGGGCGTGGCGGAATTGGTAGACGCGCCAGATTTAGGTTCTGGTGGGATTCCCGTGAAGGTTCGAGTCCTTTCGCCCGCACCAACGCACCCGCGTCGGCTTATGCCCTCGCGACACTTTGTTGCATAAAGGTACCAGCACCTCAGATAAGCTGGGCAGTATGAGGAGGAACGTGTTGAACATCACCGCTTCTGACGTCAAGGACGCCAAGCTCACCGCTACGGTCACCATCCCGGCCGCCGACGTCGACGCCGCGATCAAGAAGGCCTACAAGGACACCGCCAAGAAGTACCGCTTCCCGGGCTTCCGCGCCGGTAAGGCCCCCCGTCCGGTCATCGACTCTGCTCTTGGCGCCGAGGCTACCCTCGCCCAGGCTACCAACGACCTGATCGCCGCCAACGAGCCCGCCGTCCTCAACGAGCTGGACATCGTCCCCACCAAGAACGGTGACTACAAGGAGCTCGACCTCGCCAAGGATCACGAGGACTACACCTACACCGTCGAGTTCTCCCTGCGTCCCGCTGCTGAGCTCTCCTCCTTCGACGCCGTCGAGATTGAGATGCCTCCCGCGGAGGTCACCGAGTCCGAGATCAACAACCAGGTCGAGATGCTCCTCAACTACCGTGCCACCTTCGAGGACGTCGAGGGTCGCGCCGTCGAGGCTGACGACTATGTGACCGTCGACCTCAAGGCCGTCGAGAACGCCGACAACTTCGCCGCCGTGGGCCGCATGCTCATCGCCGGTAGCGACAGCAACCCCAAGGAGTTCAACGAGGCCCTGATCGGCGCCAACGTTGACGACGTCAAGACCGTCACCTGGACCGACGAGGTCGAGGAGGGCGAGGAGGCCGAGACCCACACCGTCGAGGTCACCGTCAAGGGCATCAAGGTCCGCAACACCCCCGAGCTCACCGACGAGCTCGTCAAGTCCGACTTTGGCTTTGACAGCATCGACGCTATGCGCGACGCCATCAAGCTCGAGATCGAGCAGGACAAGGCTTCCCGCCTCCCGGCCGAGAAGGAGAACCGTTGCGTCTCCGCTCTCGCCGAGCGCCTGCAGCTCGACGAGATGGACGCCGACTACGAGCAGTCCGTCTTTGAGGAGCTTGGCCAGAACTTCCTGTCCAACCTCGCTGCCCGCGGCATGACGCTGGACACCTGGCTGCCCGCTTCCGGTCTGACCATGGAGCAGTTCATCGGCGACCTGCACAAGCAGGCCAACGACGTTGCCCGTGAGTCCCTGGCTCTGGATGCCCTCGCCCGCGAGCTCAAGATCGAGGTCACCGAGGATGACATCAACGCCGAGTTCGAGAAGGCCGGCGTCAAGGACGTCGAGGCTTCCAAGGCCGAGTTCATCGCCGATGGCCGCATGCCTGCCGTCCGCGAGTCCATCCGTCGCTCCAAGGCCGTCGACCACCTGGTCGAGAACGCCAAGGTGACCGAGGTCGACGAGACCGCCAAGGACGCCGAGTAATTCTCGCCACCTTGCCCGCGAGCGCATGCGTGCGCCCGTGATGGGGTAAAGTTATACACCGGTTATCCGGTTGCTTCGTACGGTGCCAGCCAATGCATAGCATGCGGGCACCGTACGTTTATCTAGAACCAATTTGGTCCGCAAGAGAGAAATGGAGATGCGTATGATCGCTAAGTTCGATTCCGCCCTCGTGCCATACGTTATCGAGCAGACGCCGCGCGGCGAGCGCAGCTACGATATCTATTCGCGCCTGCTCAACGACCGCATCATCTTCTTGGGCGAGGAGATCAACTCCGTCAGCGCCAACCTGGTCGTTGCCCAGCTGCTGCATCTTGAGAGCCAGGATGCCGAGAAGGATATTTCGCTCTACATCAATTCGCCCGGCGGCGAGGTCTACTCCGGCCTGGCGATTCTGGACACCATGAACTTCATCAAGCCGCAGGTCTCCACCATTTGTGTTGGTATGGCCGCGTCTATGGCCGCCGTGCTGCTTTCGGCTGGCGCCAAGGGCAAGCGCTTCTGCCTGCCGCACTCCAAGGTCATGATTCACCAGCCCAGCGGCGGTGCCCAGGGTCAGCAGACCGAGATCGAGATCGTGGCCGAGGAGATCAAGAAGACTCGCCGCGAGCTCAACCAGATCCTGTCCGACGCCTCGGGCCAGCCCATCGAGAAGGTCCAGGCCGACACCGAGCGCGACAACTACCTGACCGCTGCCGAGGCCCTCGACTACGGCCTGATCGACCGTATCGTCACCTCGCGCGACCTCGCCGCGAAGGACGCCTAGGATGGCCGGTAACATGCAGGACAACTTTGACGAGAACGGCAACCCCATCCGCTGCTCCTTCTGCGGAAAAGAGCAGGGGCAGGTTCGCCGCCTTGTAAAGGGTCCGACCAACATCTTTATCTGCGACGAGTGCGTTGCCGCCTGCTCCGAGATCCTTGAGGAGTCGCTGGCTTCGGACTTTATGGACGCCGCCCGCAACGGCAAGCT
>ENA-OPAO01000216-OPAO01000216.1-human-gut-metagenome-genome-assembly--contig:-NODE-216-length-53726-cov-4.230963_pt1 | contig 53726 bp, 43 predicted proteins | sample MGYA00241054_ERZ501424 | MGnify/ENA primary metagenome ERZ501424 (study PRJEB25962, sample SAMEA2042623) | human gut metagenome | biome: human gut; feature: human-associated habitat; material: faeces...
TTTCTTGCAACGCAGACGCTGCAACAAATAAAACACTGCCAAGCGTAGTAACAATTGACGGGCAGGCTTTTTCAGTAGACTCTAAAGAATATAGAATTGCGAAGTTCAGGAAAGAAGCAGCAGACCATATGATTGTAGATTCCGTAATGTGGCACGTGCTGATTACCCTGGTATTTAGCCAGGTGGATAACAGGGCGAAGAACACTTTCTGGGGATACAGTAAAGCGTCTGAAAAATGGAATCTATGCTTTGCGTACGATAATGATACAGCGATGGGGAACGACAACGAGGGCGGCTTAACACTTAAGTATGGGTATATGGATTACGACAAGATCGGAACCAGAGACGTATTTAATGCAGCAGATGCAACAGTCTTTCGAATGATGTGGCAAGCGTTTCCACAAGAATTGGCAAGCATGTACATTAACCGTGAAAACGCTGGAGCATGGGATCTTGATGCGTTTGCAGATCACTGCGAAGAAATACAGTCACTTGCGGCAGAATCACTATGGATTGAAGATGTGTGGAGAAAGGACATCAAAACATACACAGTCCTTGGAACGTCTGCATATATTCCGATGCTGAATGGACAGAAGAGATTGCAAAGGCGACAGTTTTTACACTACCAAAGAGCATTTATGAGTTCTTACTTTATAAGCCCCTACGCGACAGCAGAAAGCGCAACGATTCGAGGGTACACACCGACGAGTGGGAATCTTGCGATCACACCAGAGAGCAAGATGACGATCACACCTTACAGTGACTTATGGATAACTGTAAAAGCAGGGTCCGGAACGACGCAGAAACGAACAACAGCAGGAAAAGCAGTTGAATTACAGTTGGGCGTACCGCAGATGAATGACACAGAAATCTATATTAGAAACGCTGCATTTATTCAGGATCTTGGAGACCTGTCATGTTTATATCCTGGATACACAGACATTGCAAGTTGTAAAAAACTAAAACGAGCACAGATCGGCTCAAGTACAGATGGGTACGTTAATACAAATATGAAAGAAGTAACTGTAAAAAACGCGACATCCTTGGAGTACATCAATGTTGAAAACTGCCCAGCACTGGCACAGGAGCTAGATCTTAGCAATAACATTAACGTAAAAGAGTGCTATACAAGAGGAAGCGGAATCACAGGCGTCACATTTGCACCATACCAGCGATTGCAAAAAGCAAAACTGAATGCAGTTACATCAATTTTTGCAAAAAACCTGATGTATGTAAAAGAATTTACATTACAAGCGTACAATCTTTTAACAACATTGAATGTTTCAGGAAGCCCAGCACTTGACACTTTAACAATTGCCATGAACGCGGAAAACCTGACAAGAGTGAGATTGATTGACATTGATTGGAGAACAACAGTCAAAGCCTACTGGACATTAATGAGATTACACGAAGCGAATGGTATTGACGACGATGGTCACAATACAGAAAACGGAGTATTAACTGGATCTGTTTATTTTGATGGAATTTCGCCAACAAAATACAAAGAACTGACAGATACGATTAAAACAGTAACATTTACATACGGTCAGCTATTGGAAGAGCATACAGTAACATTTAAGAACTGGGATGGAACAACGCTGAATACACAAAAGGTTGAACACGGAGGAGCTGCACAAGATCCAATCCAGGCAGGATATATCGGGACACCGATCAAAGAACCGGACCAGGATAATGTGTATACTTTCTTCAAATGGGACGTGCCGATTGAAAATATCACACAAGATACAACGGTAACAGCATTGTTTACATCACAGACAAGGGCATACGTTGTAAGATACCTGAACGAAGGAGAAGCAATCGAGATCCATAATGTAAAAGCTCATGGATCTTGTATCTACGAAGGAAAAGACCTTGAAAAATCCGGATATGTATGGATTGGATGGGACAAGACAGCGGACGACGTTACGCAAGACATGGACATTAACGCAACGTACATCTATCCACAGCTACCAGGACAGATCAAGGATTTAACACAGTATGACTATGCTTACAGCGATGATCCAAAAGATAAATCTGCATACACGTTCGGAGAGTTTTACTCAATTTTTAAAATGGGCAAAGCTGTAGAATACGGATTCACCCCGGCGGCATTAATCAAAATGGTACCGCAGAAAGCAAAAGAGAACGAGATTATTCCGGACGAAAGTATTGTATTTAGATATCATTCAAAAGGACATTACGCATTGTCATCGGGAACAGGAATGACGAATGGTGATTTCTACATGATTGGCGTGCTCGGAATCAGACAACAAATGAATAAGACCGCAACGAATAAAGGAGGATGGGATAAGAGCGCGCTAAGAGAATGGATGAATAAAACATTATATCCTATGCTGCCACCGCAATGGAGAAACTTTATCGCGTTGTCGGATACGCTGGCAAGTGCCGGAAACCAATCAACGACGATAACAACATCACAGGATCACTTGAGAATTCCATCAATTTGTGAAGTGGGAGCTGAGCTAACGGCAGTTCCTTATAAAAACGAAGTTTCAACAGAAGCAGAAGAAGTGACGTTCTCATGCTATACTGACAACAATTCGAGGAAAAAGTGCATCTATAACGGTACTGGATCAGCATGGGAATATTGGCTGAGGTCTGCGGATGCAGGCGGTGCGGTGTCTTTTCGCAATGTCGGTAACTTTGGTTATATCATTAGTAATTATGCTACCGGCGGCTATGGCGTGTGCGTTGGCTTCTCGGTTTAATCAGATTATCTGCCGGGCTATGTCCCGGCAGAAAAAAAGCAGTCAATATATCAACCGCCGTAAGGCGGTCGATTCAAAAACAAAAATATGATATACTGACACATGGAGGATGAAGTAATGAGCGTGATCAAAAGCCAAAGAGGACTTTCAGAAATGGAGTTTTTAAATAACGCAAGAAAGCTTGAAATATATACAATTAGGCGTTGTGTAAATACAATTCCTAAAAGGTATACATTTTATTTGGGACAACATCTTGCAGATGCTGCAACGCAAATATATGCAAACACCAAAAAGGCAAACAGCATTTATCCGACAAATGCAAGAGAAGTTCAAATAAGAAGAGAGTTTTTCTTAAAAGCATATGTGGAATGTCAAAATTTAGTATCACAGATTGAGGTTGCATATGAATTAATACATTTTGAAACGAAGGTTTTAGAAGAATGGTCAGAGTTAATAGCAACTCAGATTAACTTGATTAAAGGTGCTATGACAAAAGACAGAAAAAGATTTCAAAAATTCTTAAAATAATTAAAAACAGGTTATATTCTGTGTGACACTGAGGTCTGCGGATGCAGGCGGTGCGGTGTCTTTTCGCAATGTCAATAACAATGGTAATATCAATAGTAATAATGCTACCGGCGGCTATGGCGTGTGCGTTGGATTCTATTTTTTCAGACCAAGTAACCACAAGGCGAAAGCAGTGAGAATAGAAGATAGAAGGAGAATATGACCTTCCTGAAAAGGTAAATATAACATTTGATGCGATTGGGAGGACGCTGCTTGCATGGCGGAAGTTGCCTGATAATCTTCCGTTTCATTCCCAGTATCGCTATGCAGATATGCGGAAAATCAGGATTATATCTGTACAAATGAATAAGAGGTAAATATGACGAGCGAAGAGAGAAAAGAAGTAAGATATAAAAGAAGAAAAGAAAGAAGAGAAGTTAAGAAAAAGAAAAAGCTTCTTTCTTTTAATGAGCTTTTTTCTTATGAAAATCTTTATAAATCTTATATTCGATGTAGAAGAAATGTTGGATGGAAAGCATCAACACAAAAATACATCGTACAAGCACCGTTAAATGTTTATCAAACGAGAAAAGAATTGATGAATGGAAAATTTAGAAGCAAAGGATTCTGTGAATTTGATTTATTTGAAAGAGGGAAAAAGCGGAAGATTAAAAGCGTGAAGATTGAAGAACGCATTGTTCAAAGGTGCCTTTGCGATCACGCGTTAGTACCAGTGATTGAAAGAAGCTTTATCTATGACAATGGAGCATCAATCAAAAACAAAGGATATCATTTTGCTATGAATCGTATGATTAGACATTTACAATATCATTATAGAAAATATGGCACAGATGGCTATATTTTGTTATTTGATTTTAGCAAGTTTTTTGATAATGTATCACATGATGTGATTAAAGAAATCGTTCAAAAATCATTTAAAGATCAAAGGACCATTGATTTGATAAATCATTTTATTGATTGCTTTCAAGGAAACAAAGGGCTTGGACTTGGATCACAGATCAGCCAAACACTAGCACTTGCATCATGTAATAAATTGGATCATTTGATTAAAGAAGAACTAAAAGTGAAATGTTATGGTAGATATATGGATGATGGCTATTTGATTCATCCAGATAAAAAATATTTAAAACAATGCCTGAATGTCATAAAAGAGGAATGTAAAAAACTTGGAATTATTCTGAATGACAAAAAGACTCAAATAGTAAAACTTAGTCATGGTTTTACATGGTTGAAGGGAAGATTCTTCTTGACACCATCAGGAAAGATTGTAAAGAAAATTTACAAGAAAAGTGTAACAAGAGAAAGGAGAAAACTAAAGAAGTTAAAGAAATTCTGTGAGGCTGGAAGAATGACGGAAAAGGATGCGTGGAGTGCTTTTCAGAGTTGGAGATCATACGCAAGACATTTTAACGCATATTATACAATCAAAAACATGGAAGAATTGTACTCTAACCTTTTCGGAAAGGAAAGACTATGTATAAGGCAGTAAAAAATGGAAAAATCATTGATGCATATGAACAATTACAATATGTAAAATATGATCAAAATGCAAAAATGTTTTTAAGATGTAATAAAGATGATAATCCGCAAGGAATTATACAAAGAAATGGTATTAGAATCTACCACGTAAAAGACTGGGATGATATGCCAAAAGAAGCAGGGGACTACGAAACTGTAATTCTGGAAGAAATAACATCCAAGAGTATTTATGATGGGATCATCACGGCACTTAACCAGGAGCAGGAAGTATCCAATGATACAGAAAAGAAAAAAGAAAATACAAAGGATCTTGAATTTATAAGATCTGGAAAAATAAAAGAAATGACCAATGAATGCAATCAGATCATAACAATAGGATTAGACCTTGAATTAAACGCAGTCAAAGGTCATTTTTCATTTACAGAGCAAAATCAGACATATATAAATTTACTTGCAGCACGTGCGAATGCTGGCGATACATTATTGCCATATCATGCAGACAATGAGGTTGACACGATATTTAGCAAAGAAGACATCCTGAGACTGAAAGAAGCAATGGATTATCATGTAATGTATCACAGGGTGTATTTAAATTCGTTACAAATTTATATCAATTCGATAAAAGATATAGATACATTAAACAACGTGACATATGGGGCAAATATTCCGGAAGAATTTAGATCGGAAGTGTTAAATCAATTAGGATGATAAGGAGGGAAAATGAATAGTATTAGAGCAAGACCCACAGAGGTCTTATTTTTTATGCAGCAAAATAATCTTTCTTCAAAGAAAGGAAAGTGAGGGAAATGAAGAAAATGACAAACAATGTAATTGACACATATAATGTAGTAACAGGTTCAATTGTAGCAGTATTAAGCTATGTGCTCGGAGAACACTGGTTTCTTTTCATTGCTTATTTAGGGTTGAATGTAGCAGATCAGTTCACAGGTTGGCTCGGTGCAAAGATGGCAGGAAAAGTAAGTTCTCGAATTGGCTGGATGGGTGTCATGAAAAAATTAGGATATTGGATCATGATCATGGTAGCATTTGGGGCATCGGCAATTTTTGTTGAAATCGGAAAAGTAATAGGTATAAATTTAGGAATCACGACATTACTCGGCTGGTTTGTACTTGCTTCTTTATTGATCAATGAAATTAGATCTATTGTTGAGAATTTAGTAAAGGCAGGATATGACGTACCAAAAGTATTGATCAAAGGTTTAGAAGTAGCAGATAAAGTAGTAAATAAAGATCAGGAGGAAGAATAAATGGCAGTATACAATATTCACGGTGGTCATAATCCAAGTGGTAAAATCGCATGTGGAGCAAGTGACTTATTAGATGAATCAAAGGAAGATAGAAAGATTGCAAAAGCAATTATTAAATATCTGAAAAAAGCAGGTGCAACAACATATAATTGTTCAGTTAGTAATGGAAGAAGCCAGGCAGATGTGCTTAAAAAGATTTGTGCAAAATGTAACAAGCATTCTGTGAATTTTGATGGATCAATACATCTTAATTCTGGTCGGAATGATCACAAAGGAGATAAAAAGCTTGGTGGTTTCGAGGTATGGGCAACAGCATTTACTGGGGTGAAAAAAGCAGTAGCTGAAAGAGCAGTAAGAAACATGAAGCAACTTGGATTTACTCAACATGGAGATCCATACAAAACAACATCTAGCTTATATTACTTAAATCATACAAAGGCAAAAGCCATACTCTTTGAGATTTGTTTTGTTGATGATAAGGATGATTATCTCTTGTACAAAACAGTTGGTGCAGATGCAATTGGAAAAGCTATTGCATCTGCGATCGTAGGGCATGATATTAAGACAAGTGTAACTGCAAAGGTGGCAGCAGTATTTAAGACAGGTGCAGCTGTTAAAATTGTCGGGAATGCGGAGTACGGAGGTTCTGCAAAAGGCAAGAAAATTTCTAGTCAGTATCTGAACAAGAAGTATATAGTAACAAAAGTTCAGACAAACAATGGACAGCAGGAAGCATTGGTCAAACAATTAAATAGTTGGGTTCCAACAAAGTACCTGGAACTTGTAAAATAAAAGGGGGTACTTTCCTGTTCTAAAACAGGGTACTTTCTTGTTGTAAAAGGGGGTACTATTTGCAAAAAAGGGGGTACTTTCTGTATAAAAACCGGAAAACAGAAAAGTACCCCCTTTTAGCATCTATTATAAGTTTAAAAAGCACGTAATTATGCCATTTCTAAAGAATCTGTTTAAGAAATCTGAACCGAAATAGGGAAGACATGGGTTGAGAATAGCACTGTTTCAGTGTTAAAGAAAAAACTTTATACGCACTTACAGTAAGGTCATCCATTCCGGACAAGACACCTTCTTCCCATCACAATACTGAGTAAGGATCGGCTGTCTCACATTTGGACGAGACAGATAATCTGCAAAAATCTCATCAACGATCGTATTAATAGAATTATAAGTTGTCTTTCCAGGAATGAATTTATGATCATAAGCTGTAGAAGATGTGATCGTAAAATCATGCCCTTTATTTCTATACCATTCTGTATACACACGATTCAAAGTAAATGACATGATCGCAAGAATATTTGCTTCAAGCGTTGCCCTTGGCCAAGTGGAATAAATCTCACAGGCAGCAACATTTTTGATGTAATCTTTGTAGCGGACATAATAATTTTGCGCAGTTTTATCACCGACAGGACCATCATGAACAATAATATATTCAGGGATCACAACCCTGCTTAAAACAATCTCACCACTTTCGTTGACTGGCTTGATCTCAGATTCCGCAATCTTGGGAGGATAATTACCCCATAAGGTATGCGGACCGATCACGATCGGGTGTTCTTCTGTTGGAGTGTGGGTTTCTTCAGGAATCATGGAAACAGGCTGCAGGCCTTCCACACCAGAAAGAATCTGTGCACCTGAGATCGTGACAGGTTTATATTCATCAGAATGTATTTTTAGATTATATTCAGAATAAGGCTGATTTTCACTCGGAGACATGCTGTATTCCACGGGAGGAGCAGGGAGGTCAACGACAGGTGTCTGCCCATTTTCATCAGTAGATACAGTCTCAAGAACAGAATCAGGATCACCAGTATAAGAAATCTCGATCGTAGCGTTAGGGATCGGGACGGCTCTTTGTCCTGAAGTTACCTGTATTTTTAACTGTCCATGATCGACAAGATTATTAGTTTGTATTTCTGGCATAAAAATATCCTCGGAAGATCTTTTACTCTCACTATATGAGAAAATATGATATAATGTGCACAAGTAGTGTAAAAATGTATGCCAAAGAAATAAAGGAGGCCGCTATGCAGAAAGATTTTATATATGAGAATTATCTAAAAATGCCAGATGATCTTGAATTTGAGCAGGCGATGAAGGTTTATGAAGAACTGTTAGAAGAGAATCTTGAAGAAGATGAGATCTATGACAAGTTATGGGATCATGCACTTCATTGTATGATCGATTATGGAAGTCTCCGCGCACATTGGAAGATCACACCGAAGACAGACAGAAGCAATGATGACAGGACCGTGATGCACGATAGTGTGATCCATTCTTTAGATGAATTGGCAGCATATACAAAAGAGCATGGCAAAGAAGCAAAATGGAGAGAAGAACTTGGATATCAAAGAAAAAGAATCGGAGATTTTGCATGTTATGTTTCTTTGATCTATGGAGTATTTGCAAGGTAAAATATGATGAGAATGTCAAAAGTAAATTTTGCCAGATAAAACGATCAGTAAGGAGGACATTATAAGATGGCAAAGAAAGAACCAAAAACAAATGCAATGCGGATGCTTGAGAGAGCAAAGATCCCATTTGAAGTACATCGTTATGAATGTAAAGAATTTATTGATGGAATTACCATCGCAGATATGTTAAATGAACCATATGAAAGAGTATTTAAAACCCTCGTGACTGAAGGAAAAGGTGGAGGGTATTTTGTATTTGTCATTCCGATCGATCAAGAATTAGATCTTAAGAAAGCAGCGAAGGCAGCAGGTGAGAAGTCTGTGGAGATGATCCATGTCAAGGATATCAACAAGATCACGGGATATATCCGTGGTGGATGCACAGCGATCGGGATGAAGAAAGACTATCCAACAGTGCTCGATGAAAGCGCCAATGCACAGGAGAAGATCATTGTAAGCGGCGGTAAAAATGGAATCCAGATTGAACTTACGACCGAAGATTATTTAAAAGCCTGCAAGGGAAAAACGGCAGATATTACATTGAGGTAGGGAGTAGAAGTTATGATAGATGAAATCTTAAAGTATAACAAAGAATTTGTAGAAGAAAAGAAGTATGAACAATACAAGACAAGCAAATATCCAGACAAGAAGATTGCAATTATCACTTGTATGGATACAAGGTTGACAGAACTTTTGCCGGCAGCCCTTGGGATCAGGAATGGAGATGTGAAGATCATCAAGAATGCCGGTGGGGTAGTAAGCCATGCCTTCGGAAGTGTGGTACGAAGTGTTTTAGTCGGAATCTTTGAACTTGGAATAGAGGAAGTCATGGTCATTGGACATAGCGACTGTGGGGTACAGCATATTAATAGTGATATGATGATAAAACATATGATGGATCGAGGAGTCGATGAGGAGAAGATTGAGCTGATCCGTCATTGTGGTATTGATTTTGATACATGGCTGGAAGGATTTGACTGTGTGGAAAGTTCTGTAAAAGATTCTGTGGAAATGTTGAGAAAACATCCATTGATCCCAAAAGATGTGAAGATATCTGGATATGTGATGGATTCTGTGACAGGAGAGCTTCATGTTGTAGAGCCATAGAACAACTGCAGCATTATAAATGAGAGGGATAAAAGGTATGAAAAAGATATGGAAGATCATGATCTTATGTATGATCCTTTGTTTTTTCTGTGCTGGATGCAGCAATGATGATGAAATGATCAGTGAAGATCATCCAAAACCAACGACAGAAAAAAGAACAGAGATCATCAAGCAAAAGACAACACAAAAAAAGAATGAAGTAACGGTTGATCAGGAACAATCAAAACAACAGGAAGATCGTATAAAAATCGCAATTGATGCAGGACACCAAAAGAAACAGATGAGTGAAAAAGAAGCGATCGGACCTGGTTCTGATAAGACAAAACCGATGGTATCCTCAGGAACCGAAGGTGTTGTCACAAAACGAACAGAATATCAGGTGAATTTGGAAGTTTCGTTAAAGCTAAAAAGTGCATTGATCGCGAGAGGATATGACGTATATATGATCCGTGAGACGAATGATGTGTCACTCAGCAATAAAAAGCGTGCTCTTATGGCAAATGAAAGTGGTTCAGATATTTTATTAAGGATTCATTGCAATAGTGCAGATTCTCAGTCTGCAAATGGGGCGTTGACAATGAGTCCGACATTATCGAATCCATATTGCAGATCGATCGCGGCAGATAGTCAGGAACTTTCAGAATGTGTGGTAAGTACATTATGCAGAAGGACCGGGGCAGTGAACCGCGGTGTAACGCAGACAGATGAGATGACAGGGATCAACTGGAGTAAGATTCCAGTGACGATCGTTGAGATGGGATTTATGTCAAACCCAGAGGAAGACCAGAAGTTATCGGACAATCATTATCAATCAATGCTTGCAGAAGGAATTGCAGATGGTGTTGACCGGTATTATGAGAGAAGAGGAGAAAAGAATGAAGAAAAATGAAAAACAGATCATCATTTCTTTAGGAGTGGTGATCGCAGTCGTAGCCATAGCACTGATCGCTATGATGATCACGAGTGGAAACAGTGATAATGGGCAATCATCATCTTTAAAAAATGCCGTACAACAAGAATCAAACGGTAATGGAAGTGATGATGTCAGTGAATCTGATGCGGGTGAATCTGTATCTGAAGAAGATGCAGGGGAATCAGGAGACAATATGACAACAGAGCAGCCAACGACACAGGAAACAACAACAGAAGAAGTTACAGAAGAAGCAACAACAGCTGCAAAAAATAATACAGCAAGCAATGTAATGGATGCGGATGATGGATATATTTTCCCAGATGCAGACACTTCTTACGTAAGCAAATCTTCCGTAAAGAAATTATCTGATGAAGAACTTCAATATGCAGTGAATGAGGTTTATGCAAGACATGGGTTAAAATTCACTAAGAAGAAGAATAAAGAGCGTTTTGAGAAAAAAGAATGGTATGTTGGAACCGTGGACGATCAGAATGATATTTCTTTGAACAAATATGAGAAAAAGAATGTTGATACCATGGCAGCAGAATTAAAGAAACGCGGACTTAGATAAAAAAGGGAGATGAAGAAGTATGTTTTGCCCAAATTGTGGAAGTGAAGTAAAAGACGACGATTTGTTTTGTGGAGAATGTGGAGCTAAGATTGAGCGCACGGAGGTACCAGAATCAGAGCCTGTAAAAAAAGAAGCGGCTCCACAGTCAGAATCAGTAAGAACAGCAGCAGGATTTAGTGATAAAGCAAAGAAGATCATCATAGCAGAAATTGCAGTTCTGGTTGTATTGATCGCAGCATTTTTCTATCTTGGAAATAAAAAAAGCAGTCCAGAATCAGCAGCGAATCAATTTGTCAAAGATTATAACAGCCAAAGATGGTCAAAGATCTATGATCTGTATAATTTTGAAGAAGATACATTTATCAATCAAGAAGCCTATGAGCAGACTATGGAACAAAGTGAGACAAAGACATTATCTGCACCAACTGGAGGATATACGGAATATGGAACTTATGCAGGACAGTACATCTACCAGACGAAAAAAGGTTCAGACACGATAACGATCCATGTAGCAAAATCAGCAAAGAAGAATTTCTTATTCTTTGATAAATATGAGGTAACAAGTATCACAGATACTTCAGCAACGATCAAGACTGTGAAATTATTTACAATGCCAGGAGTGACAGTGAAAGTTGATGGGATCGCAGCGAAAGTTCCAGAAAATACTTCGGGAAATACATATTATACAAGGATGTTTGAAGGAACACATAAGATCACATTTCATGGAGCAGACGGCTTGTTTGATCAGACAAGTTACACATTTAAAACAGGAGAAGAAAATCCATTAAGCAAGATCAAATATTCTGATTCAGCCAAAGCAGAGGCAGCGAAAGAGCTAAAAAATTATCTTCCAAAGATCACAGAAGCAAAGATCAGAAATCTTGGCAATTCAGGATTGACATCTTATTTTACATCGGATCAGAAAGCAAACTCTTATGGAACAAGTCTGTGCAGATATATTTATTATTATGGACAGGATGCGAAAGCGTTAGGCAATGTAAAATTAACAAAATGTCAGGCTGTTGATGCAACATCATCTTACTATACAGTCGCAGATGGAATCCCAGTAGCAGTTCAGGGAACAAGAGACTACAAATATAAAAATGGATGGACAGGGTCCTATGAGAAACAAACCTGTACGATCAACGGTGTGGCCAAGATGCTCAAGAAGAATGGAAAATGGGTGATCGACAGCGTTTCATACTATTATTATTAGATGCTATGATGAGAGAAGAAAAGGAGAATATATTTATGGCAAAGTTTTGTACCAAATGTGGAAGAAGACTGATCGATGGTCAGCCATGCAGTTGTACACAGACACAGCAGCCAGTGCATGATATGCAGGAATCTGTACAGAAAGAAGTAAAAGATAAAGCAAAGAATTTCTGTACACAGGCACTAGAGATGATCAAACATCCAAGTACAGGATTTGTGGAAGCTGTATCAGACAAGGACAGTAAAAACGGATTGATCCTGATGGGAATTGAAGCAGTCTTAACAGGTTTATATCTATATGTTCTGTTACAGAAGATCGTATCTGCAACAATGAGCGGGATCAACAGTGTTTTCGGAACATCAAGAATGGCAGCACAGACACCTTCACTTGGAGGATTCTTTGGATATGGGATCATTATTGCGATCATCGTATCACTTGTGATCGCAACACTTGTCATGGGATTAATGAAAGCGATGGCAGAAGCGGATATCAATTGGTTTCAAAGCTGTCAGATCGCAGGAATGAGATCTTTGGGATTAAGTCTAGGATGGATCCTTGGAATTTTAGGATTGTTTTTAGGAATGTATCAGTTTGCGATTCTGATCATTGTAGTTGGAGGAGTCCTTGGGATGATCTATATGATCGTTGCAATGATGAGCTATCCGAATACGAAGAAAGATATGATCGCGTATGTTGTGTTGATCACTATATTGGTCGCAACATTCATATCATATTTTGTTTTGAAAGAGTTTGTTTTATCATCACTGATCAACAATGGCGGGTCTACAACCAATTTTTTAAATAACATTTTATAAAGACAAAGACATTAGGAGACAGACATGATACCAAAAGACCCAGTGATGTTATTAAGCTACATCAATACACAATTACGAGATTTTTACGATTCATACGAAGACCTGTGTAAGTCACTCGATCTCGATCAAAATGAAGTAAAACAAAAGCTTTCCATGATCGGATACGAATATGATGAATCATTAAATCAGTTTAAGTAGCAGACTAGTCGAATCAATGAAAATATGTTAAAATTGTACGTAAAGGAGAACATATTTATGGAGTTGATTCGGTTAGAAAATGTAAAGAAAATATATCAGACAGGAGAGGTGATCACCAAAGCCGTAGATGGGATCGATTTTACGGTGAATCAGGGTGAGTTCGCCTTGATCATTGGCGCCAGTGGTGCAGGAAAAACTACCGTTTTGAACATTTTAGGAGGTATGGATACTGCGACCAGTGGCGCTGTTTATATTGATGGAGAAGATATCTCCAAATGGAATAAAAAACAACTGACAGGATATCGAAGAGATGACATAGGATTTGTATTTCAGTTTTACAATCTGGTGCCCAATCTTACTGCAACAGAGAATGTAGAATTGGCACTTCAGATCAGTAAGAATCCTCTGAAAGCAGAAGAAGTATTAAAAGATGTGGGACTTGGACACCGTCTAAATAATTTCCCTGCGCAGTTATCTGGTGGGGAACAGCAGAGAGTTTCTATTGCACGTGCATTGGCAAAGAATCCAAAGATCTTGCTCTGTGATGAGCCAACTGGTGCCCTGGATTATCAGACAGGAAAATCTATTTTAAAATTATTGCAGGATACCTGTCACAAGAAAGGAAAAACAGTGGTTGTGATCACACATAACCTTGCGATCGCACCGATGGCAGACCGTGTGATCGAGATGAAGAACGGAAAGATCAGCAACATTACGATAAACGAACACCCTCAGCCGGTGGAGACGATTGAATGGTAGGAAATGCGTATGAAGAAAACGGCATTACATAAAGATATATACAGAACGATCACAGGAACCCTTCCGAGATTTTTATCAATCTTTTTTATCGTTGTACTGGGCGTTGCATTCTATTCAGGAATCCGTGTGACACAAAAAGATATGCATATCACAGCAGACCACCAGTTTGATGGAAGTCGGCTGATGGATGTCAAAGTCATGGGAACACTTGGAATTTCAGAAGAGAATCTGACAGCCCTTCGGAAGTTAAAAAATGTGCAGTCGGTCGAAGGAGGACATTCTGTAGAGGTGATCGCAAGGAAGCAGGGAAGTGACGAAGAACATGCGATCAAAGTTATGGGGAAGACTGATAAATTAAACCAGATAACGATCATAGATGGAAAACTTCCACAAGCATCGGGAGAATGTCTGGTAGATGAATGGTATGCCCAGCAAAATGATCTGAAAAAAGGGGATGTTTTAAATTTATCTTCTGGAAATGAAGATGATCTTAAGGATACTCTGAAAGATACAACCTATAAGATCACAGGAATCGGAAGTTCATCAGAATATCTTTCAAGATCCAGAGGAAGCACTGGCATTGGAACGGGAACGTTGTCAGGCTTTATTGTGGTGCAACCATCAGAATTTTCCTCAGATATCTATACAGAAGTTTATCTGACTGCGAAGGGAGCGAAGCAAGAGAGAGCTTACAGTGATGCTTACAAAAACAAAGTAAAACAGCTGGAAGAAGAGATCAAAGATATTTCCAAAATAGAAAATGAGAAACGGTTAAGATCTGTTCAGAAAGAAGCCGAAGAGAAGATTGACAAGAAAGAAAAGAAATTCAAAAAAGAACGAAAAAAAGCATATAAGAAACTAGATCAGGCCGAGAAAAAGCTAAAGAAGTCCAGACAAAAGATCAAAGATTCCAAAGTAAAATTAGCGAAAAGCAAGAAAGAGATCTCTGATGGAGAGCAGCAGATTAAGAATGCAAAAGCTCAGTATCAGTCAGGGATCAGACAGATTCAGAATGCCAGAAAGCAGTTAAAGACACAGAAACAAACAATTCGGTCAAAAAGCAAAGAATTAAAAACACAGGAGGCAAAGCTAAAGACACAGGAGAAGAACTTACAGACAAAAGAACAGCAGATTCAGGGTGCCATGCAGGCTGGAATGATCTCACAGGAAGAAGCGAAAGCTTCCTTAGCACAGATTAATGCAGGAAAAGAACAGATCAAGACAGCAAGAAGCAAGATTAATGCAGGGAAAAAACAGATCAGCAGGGCAAAGACAAAGATTGCAAAGGCTGAAACAACCTTGGATCAAAAAAGCAGCGAGCTAAAGAAAGCAAAGCAAACGATCAAAACAAATGAAGCAAAATTAGTATCAGCAAGAAAACAGATCACCTCCGGAGAAAAAAAGATTGCAAAAGCAGAATCGAAACTTTCATCCGGGGAGAAAAAATTAAAGAGATCAAGAAAGAAAGCAGAAAAGAAATTCAAGGAAGCCGAGCAGAAGATTGCAGATGCCAGACAGGATGTTAAGGATATCAAGAAAGGGAAATGGTATGTCTTAAACCGTGAGAAGATGCAGTCTTATGTGGAATACGGACAGGAAGCAGACAGGATTGCAGCGTTAGGACGAGTGGTACCGGTCATCTTTTTCTTAGTTGCAGCACTGGTAAGCTTAACAGCGATGACACGTATGGTCGAAGAGCAGAGAACACAGATCGGTATGATGAAAGCATTGGGATACAGTGGAGTTCATATTGCAATGAAATATGTGACCTATGCCCTCGCAGCAACGCTTAGTGGAAGTATTCTAGGGGCAGTGATCGGTGAAAAACTGCTTCCATGGATCATCATTAACGCTTATAAAATGATGTATACAGGACTGGGAGCTGTCTATACGCCATTAGAGATCGAATATTCTGTGATGGCAGGTGGACTGGCGGTTGGAGTTGTTGTTTTAGCAGTATTATCTGCATGTTATAAAGAATTAAGAGAAAAACCTGCACAGCTAATGCGTCCAGTTGCTCCAAAAGAAGGAAAAAGGATTTTGTTAGAACGGATTCCATTTATCTGGAAACGATTAAGTTTTATCTGGAAAGCAACGATGCGAAACCTCTTCCGCTACAAGAAGAGATTCTTTATGACGATCTTTGGAATCGGCGGATGTATGGCATTATTACTCTTAGGATTTGGAATCAAAGATTCGATTTCAGCAATCTCAGAAAAGCAGTATGGGGAGATCATTACTTATGATTTCTCGATCACACACAAAGACGGGATCAGCGAGACAAAGAAAGAAGATCTGATCCAGTATGCAAAGAAACAAGAACATATGACAGATTTGATAGAAGTAAGCGAATCTGCAGTGACGATCCGTGCTAATGGGAAAAAGCAGGATGCAACGATGATCCAGCCAATGTCCAAAAAAGATCTGAATGGCTATATCAGCCTTCAGGATCGAAAGAGTAAAACAAAGTATCAGTTAGATGATGATGGGATCATCTTAACAGAAAAGGCAGCGTCCCTGCTTGGTGTGAAAAAAGGAGATTCGATCAAGATCCAACGGTCTGGAGATAAACAGATCACAGCAAAAATAAGTCAGATCACAGAAAATTACATGCAGCATAAAGTCTACATGACACCAAAACTTTATGAGAAACTGTATCATAAAAAAGCACAAACGACAGGTATATATTGTATTGAAAAGAATATATCTAAGAAAAAGATGCAGGAAAATGGAAAACAGATTCTTGCAAGAGATGAAGCCTCAACACTGCATTTTTGTGCCGATGATGAGAAGACAATGTCAGATATGGTCAATAACTTAAATATTGTGGTGGTTGTTCTGATCGTATCTGCAGGACTTCTTGCATTTGTGGTATTATATAACTTAAATAACATTAACATTTCCGAGCGTAGAATGGAACTTGCAACGATCAAAGTTCTTGGATTCTATGACGGTGAAGTCGGAGCGTATGTGTATCGAGAGAATATCCTTTTAACGATCCTTGGAACAATCGCAGGAATTGTTTTAGGAATTATTTTACACAAATACGTAATCTTCACAACAGAAGTTGACTTGATCATGTTTGGAAGGCAGATTTATGTGCAAAGCTATATTTACAGTATTTTACTAACAATCGTTTTTTCGATTCTTGTAAATGCCTTCGTGTATTTCCAATTGAAGAAGATCGACATGGTTGAATCGTTAAAAAGCACAGAGTGACAGAAAGGAAAAGAGACTATGAAAATGAACGAATTAATGATTTATCAAGTGTTTCCACTAAGAGCATTAACAGATGGGCAGCCATCTCATGGAATTCTCGAGATGATAGACTGGATTCCACATATTAAAAAATTAGGAATGAATGCAGTATATTTCTCACCTGTATTTTCATCCAGTGATCATGGATATGATACAAAAGATTATCAGAAGATCGATGAGAGACTTGGAACCAATGAAGACTTTAAAAAGATGTGTGATGCCATGCATGAAGAAGGAATCCAGGTGATCTTAGACGGGGTATTTAATCATGTCGGAAGAGAGTTCTTTGCATTTGAAGATGTGAGAGAAAAGAAATGGGATTCTCCATATAAAGATTGGTTCTATATTAATTTTGATGGGAATAGCTGCTATGATGATGGATTCTGGTACGAAGGATGGGAAGGACATTTTGAACTGGTCAAATTAAATCTTGACAACGAACAGGTTAGAAATTATTTATTAGAATCTGTCGGAATATGGATCGATAAATTAGGGATTGATGGATTAAGACTGGATGTTGCTTATATGTTAAACCGCAATTTCATGAAAGTGTTGGTTGACTTTGTTCACAGCAAGAAACCAGAATTTTTGATGATCGGAGAAATGCTTCATGGTGATTACACACAGCTTGTAAATCCAGAGCTGTTGGATTCTGTGACAAATTATGAATGTTATAAAGGTTTGTATTCAAGTTTCAATACACACAATATGCATGAGATCGGATATTCCCTAAACCGTCAGTTTGGACCAGAAGAATGGACGTTGTACAAAGGACTTCCATTATATAATTTTGTAGATAACCATGATGTGGAGAGAATCGCAAGTCAGTTAGAGGATAAAGAGCATTTACCATTGATCTATGCAATGGAATTTGCGATGCCAGGAGTTCCGGGTGTTTACTATGGAAGTGAATGGGGAATGGAAGGAAAGAAAGAACAGGGAAGTGATGACAGCCTGCGTCCAAGAATCCATAAAGAAGATTTATTAGAAAATGAATTAACAAATTATATCGCACAATTGGCAAAAGTAAGAGCTGGATCACCAGCTTTAAAATACGGTGATTACTTACAATTAGCGATCGCACCAGATGTTCTTGTATTCCAGAGAAGAACGAATGAAGACCGCATCATTTTTGCAATGAACTGTGGTGATGGCGAATTTACAGCACATTTTGATGCTCAGGCAGGATGCGGGATTGATCTGATCACAGGAGATTCCGTTGATTTTGGAGGGGGACTTGCGATCCAAGGAAAAACAGCAATGATAATTCGAACAGAAGAGGTATCCCTTCCTTGACTTTTATGTTAAAAACATATAAAATTAAAATGAGTGTGAATACACAAAAAATTGAATAAGGAGGAAACCTGTGGTTGGTATTATTATAGCCATTATCGCAACTCTGGTTATCGCAGTTCCGGTATCTGCCTATGTAGCGAATACAAGAAGCAAGAAGGCAATGGAAATTACGATCGGGAATGCAGAAGATAAAGCAAGAGAGATTATAGATGAAGCAATCAAAGCAGCAGATGCGAAGAAACGTGAAGCTTCTTTGGAAGTAAAAGAAGAAACTATAAAAGCGAGACATGACTTCGAAAAAGAGACAAAAGAACGCAGGGCAGAACTGCAGAAGTATGAGCAGAGAGTTCTTTCTAAGGAAGAGACTGTCGAGAAGAAAGCAACCGTGTTGGAACGCAAAGAACAGTCATTAACAGCCAAAGAAAAGAACATCGATACAGAGAAAGCTCAGTTGCAGGAACTGCAGGCAAAACATCTACAGGAACTGGAAAGAATTTCTGGGTTGACCTCTGATCAGGCAAAAGAGCAATTATTATCAGCAGTAAAAGAAGATGTGAAACACGAGACAGCAATGTATGTCAAAGAAATGGAGACAAGAGCGAAAGAAGATGCCCGAAAGAAAGCCAAGGAATATGTGGTAACTGCAATTCAGAAGTGTGCAGTTGATCATGTGGCAGAGACAACGATTTCGCTGGTACAGCTTCCAAACGATGAGATGAAAGGAAGGATCATCGGTCGTGAAGGACGTAATATCCGTTCCATTGAGAACGCTACGGGAGTTGAATTGATCATCGATGATACACCGGAAGCTGTTGTACTGTCAAGCTTTAATCCGGTTCGACGCGAGATCGCAAGAATCGCTTTAGAGAAATTGATCGTGGATGGAAGAATCCATCCAGCACGCATCGAGGAGATGGTTGAGAAAGCTACAAAAGAAGTCGAAACTATGATGCGCGAAGAAGGGGAAGCAGCAACATTAGAACTTGGGGTTCATGGAATCCATCCAGAACTTGTCAGACTTCTTGGAAGAATGAAGTTCCGTACAAGCTATGGACAGAATGCGTTAAAGCATTCCATGGAAGTTGCTCAGTTATCCGGACTTTTAGCAGCAGAGATCGGTGTCGATGTGAGAATGGCCAAGAGAGCAGGTCTGCTTCATGACATTGGTAAATCCATCGACCACGAAGTAGAAGGTTCTCACGTAGAACTTGGTGTGAATCTGTGTAAGAAGTATAAGGAGAATCCAATTGTCATCAATGCAGTGGCATCTCATCATGGGGATGAAGAGCCAGAATCATTGATCGCATGTCTGGTACAGGCAGCTGATGCAATCTCAGCAGCACGTCCAGGTGCAAGAAGCGAGACACTGGAAAGTTATACAACAAGATTAAAACAGCTGGAAGAGATCGCAGACTCCTTCCAGGGTGTTGATAAAACTTTTGCAATTCAGGCAGGTCGAGAAATTCGAGTTATGGTAGTTCCTGAACAAATCAGTGACGATGATATGATCTTACTGGCGAGAGATATCTCAAACCAGATCGAAGAGAATCTGGATTATCCAGGACAGATCAAGGTCAATGTGATCAGAGAGTCACGAGTTGTTGACTATGCGAAATAACAAGAAGCGATAGAGAAATCTATCGCTTTTTCCAATTTATAACGTGAGTGTCAAAAGTATAAATAAAGGAGATTTTTTATGAAAGGATACGAGAAACTAGAACAACATCTGATACATCAGGGAAAAGTTGTTGGATTTTATGAGGATATTGTAAAACTTCCAAGCGGCAAAGTTGTCACATGGGATCTGGTCAAACATAAAGGGGCAGCAGCTGTTGTTCCTGTTACAGATAAAGGAACGATCTTACTTGTAAGACAATACCGTAATGCCCTTGATCAGGAAACACTGGAAATCCCGGCAGGTGGAATTGAACCCGGGGAAACACCTCTGGAGTGTGTCACAAGAGAGATTGAAGAAGAAACAGGTTTTATTGCTGGAAAAATGACCCACCTAATGACCGTGATCACAGCCATCGGTTTCTGTGATGAAAAGATTCCGATTTATGTTGCAACTGATCTAAAGCTGTCTAAACAGCATTTGGATGAGGATGAATTTATCGATGTAGAAGAATATACAATCGATGAGATCAAAGATATGATCTTTTCTGGAAAGATTATTGATGCAAAAACAATTTCAGGAGTTCTTGGATATCTGAATATGGAGAAATAAAAGACAAGATCAGGAAAACAGAATATAAAAGACAGGCACTGCATAAGATATGACAGGAGGAAAAAATTGTGGAAAAAGAGAAATTCTTTTCAGGATTATGGATCATCATTGGGTTAATCTTTGGGAGTGTATTTACGAATTTTGTATACCAGGATTATCTCGCATATGGAGGTACCGTAAGATCACTGGTTTTAAATAATACGGATCTATATAAAGCAAGTATCAGTCTGTTTTTTTATATTTTGTTTAAAAGGGGAAAACAATATGCATTTATTTATCTGGGGGCATATCTTTTGCAACCTTGGATTTTTTTATACAGTTTTGCATTTTGTATGGCATTTTTCTTTGGATCAATGTTATCTTTGCAGATCGTGCAAATGGGCATCAAAGGACTGGTTCTTGTATTTATGAGTTTATTTCCACATTTTATCTGTTATGTGATCACCTTGCTGCTGCTGATCAAGCGAAACTTTTATGCCCAAAAAAAAGAAGAAATGCTCTATGAACAGAGACATTCCTTCTTATTTCGTTTCAGTATTTGGTTTGAAATAACATTTATAATACTGGGATGCATCCTGGAAAGTTTCATCAATCCGTCGATCATGTCAGGAATCCTGAACCTTTGGAAGTGATATATCTAGGATCTTATAGTTTCTATATATAATCTGCCATGCGGTAAAGCAGAGCAGCAGATTTGTCCCATCCAAGACAAGGATCAGTGATAGACTGTCCATATACACCGTTACCGATGGACTGGTTGCCATCTTCGATATAACTTTCGATCATGATACCCTTAACAAGAGATTTGATCTCAGGTAAGAAACTTCTGCTGTGAAGAACTTCCTGTACGATACGAGGCTGCTGATCCCATTGTTTCCCAGAGTTAGAGTGGTTTGCATCAACGATAACAGCAGGGTTCTTTAACTGGAATTTCTCGTACATATAAGCAACACGAGTCAGATCTTCATAATGGTAGTTTGGAATATTGTTTCCATGACGGTTGACAGATCCACGTAAGATGGCATGTGTCAGAGGGTTACCATCTGTCTTGACTTCATATCCATTTGCAATGAAATCATGCTGGTGCTGTCCAGCTGTGATAGAGTTCATCATAACAGTTAAGTCACCACCAGTTGGGTTCTTCATTCCGGCAGGAATATCAAATCCACTAACTGTTAAACGATGCTGCTGGTTCTCTACAGAACGAGCTCCAACGGCAACATAAGATAAAAGATCTTCCATATATGGCCAGTTTCCTGGATAAAGCATTTCGTCTGCAGCAGGCATATGGAATTCTTCTAATGCTTCCATATGAAGTTTGCGGACAGAACGAAGTCCACTAGCCATATCTGGTGCTTTCTCAGGGTCTGGCTGATGAACCATACCTTTGTATCCGTCACCTGTTGTACGAGGTTTGTTTGTATAAATACGAGGGATGATCAGTAACTTATCAGCAAGATCTTTCTGAACTCTTGCCAAACGTCCGAGATAATCCATAACAGCAGTTTCATTATCTGCAGAACATGGCCCGATGATAACTAAGAATTTATCAGATGCGCCTGTGAATACATCACGGATTTCTTTGTCTCTTGCAGCTTTGATTTGTTTTGCTTCTTCACTCAGAGGCATCTCTTCTTTTAGTTCCTCTGGAGAAGGCATTTTAGCGATTTTGTGCATTCCCATAGTTGTTTTCTCCTTAACAATTCATACAATAAAGCAAATTTGCTTGTGTATATTTTAACAAATAATAATCTTTGTGTAAAGATAAGGAAATGTGAAATGGGACTTTACAAAACAGACAGGAGTTATTATAATAGAATTTATAAACAGGAAACACTTTCATTTTCTGGTAATTGAATATTGAAGTAGAGAAGATTGATTCTCCAACTTCAGGGCAGAGTGAGATACGAAAGTATCAATTCTCGACTGGCGGTGATACTCCAAGAGAGGCAAGTCCGCGAGCGTTTGGCCGATCAGGTTAGAATCCTGAACCAACAGTATAGTCTGGATGAAAGAAGTAGTTGGATGACATATCTTAAGATGTTATGCAGATAGAAGATATGTGATCAAGTCAGAAGCCCTGTCGTTTATGTAGATAAATGGACAGGATTTTTTAATTTATAGGGAGACCCTATAAATCTAAGATTTTAAATCAGAAAGGGAGAATTATCATGGCAGGAGACACAATGACAATGAAGAGAACGAAGTTCAATATCAGAACGATCGCAGTGACAGGTATGTTAGGAGCATTAGCAACTGTGCTGATGTTTTTGGAATTTCCAATTCCAATGTTGATACCACCATTTATCAAGTTTGACTTTTCAGAACTTCCAGCATTACTGGCAGCATATGCGATGGGACCGGTATCTGGAATTGCAGTATGCTTTATCAAGAATGCGATCAATCTTCTTCATACACAGACAGGTGGAGTCGGAGAATTATCTAACTTTATCTTAGGTGTATGCTTTGTATTACCAGCAGGACTTATTTATAAGAGAAAGAAAACACAGAAGAGTGCAATGATCGGAGCATTAGCAGGAGCAGTCCTGATGTCAGTAGTCAGTGTATTTTCAAACTACTTTGTTGTATATCCAGTATACACAAACTTCATGCCAATGCAGGCAATTCTTGGAGCATATCAGGCGATCAACAAGAATGTAAAGACATTATGGGATGCATTGATCTGGTTTAATATGCCATTTACATTTATCAAAGGAATGTGCAGTGTTGTGATCACATTCTTTATTTACAAGAAGATTTCTCCAATCTTAAAGGGAACAAACAGATAAGAAGATAAGAAAAAGGTGTCGGAATAAGAATTCCGGCACCTTTTGCGTACACAGAGTTAAAAATTAATCTTCTAATTTTTTAGCTGCTTTTTCCATAAAAGGTTCACTGGCAACGATGAATCTTTCGTGAGTACCGATTCCAACACGTCCTTTGTTATCAGTTACTTCTACATGGAATACCAGACGTTTGCGGTCGATCTCTGTTAAGGAACAATGACATTTGATCGTTCCACCAACTGGTGTTGCGGAAACATGCGCAATGTTTAAATTTGTTCCAACAGTAGTCTGTCCTTCATCAAGTTTTCCAGCCAGTAGATTAACTGCAGACTGCTCGATCAAAGAGATCATGGCAGGTGTGGCATAAACAGCAAGGCTTCCGCTTCCCCATTTCTCAGCAGTGTTTTCTGGAACTACTTCTTCTGTTAATTCGATTTCGTCTCCAACATGAATGTTCATAATTTTCTCTCCTAAAATTTTAGTTTATATGTATATCTTTAGTATAGCAAAGTTCGTTAAAAATTCCATAGTTTTTTCACATTTTTACAAAAAATTGCATAAGGAAGAAAGACTGGACTCGATTTAAAAAATAAGGTATGCTATTGGTAAATTGGAGGTGCTTGGTTTGAAATTATATTTGATCAGACATGGAGAAACAGATTGGAACAAGGAATTTAAGATTCAGGGAAGTTCAGACATCGAATTGAATGAATATGGAAGAGAATTGGCATTTATTACGCGAGAAGGTCTTAGACATATTCCATTTGATATCGCATATACCAGTCCGTTGAAACGTGCGAAGGAAACAGCAGAGATCATTCTTGGAGGCAGGAATATTCCGCTATATGAAGATAAACGGGTTCAAGAAGCGTGTTTTGGATCGTTTGAGGGTGCAACGTTAAAGGAATTGAGAGAAAGACAGGATCCATTTCTCAAATTCTTTGATGCGCCAGAAGAATTTAAAAAAATTGAAGGATGTGAGACACACGAAGAGGTGATCGCAAGATCATCTGATTTTTTCAATGATATGATCTTGCCAAATGAGAAAAAATATCAACATATAGCAGTATTTTCTCATGGAGCATGGATCCACAGTTTACTTACATATATTTATCAGAGAGAGATTAAGGAATACTGGCATGCGCCAAGACAGGAAAACTGTGGTGTGACAACGATCCAGATTGAAGATGGTGTCTGCCATGTATTAAAGGAATCAGAGATTTTCTACAATAAAGATGGAGAATGATATATGACAAAAAGACAATTTATGGAGGAGTTAAGATCTTCCTTAGAGGGAATGGTATCACAGGCAGTGATTCAGGAGAACATGAATTACTATGAGGATTATATCAATGAGCAGATCCGAAATGGAAAGAACGAACAGGATGTATTGAATGAATTAGGAAGTCCGAGACTGATCGCCAGATCGATCATTGATGCCAAAGGTGAGGATGATGACTATGTACAGACAGAGTATTACGAAGAGGAACAGGATGAAGGAACACCAGAAGATATGTTTGGTGGTAACACACATATTTTTACGATGAATTCTACAAAGTTCAAACTTGGATGTCTACTGTCAGTGATCATATTTATTTTTATCATTTATTTACTATTTCATGTATTTAGTGCAATGATGGTTGTGTTAGGCCCCGTGATCATTATCGGTGTGATCGTAGCTTTGATCATGAAGATCACAGGAAGGTAAGGAAACAAAGAAAGGAATCAATATGGATATAAATGAAGAAGCATATGCGATACAGGAAGAAGTGGTCGAATTTCGAAGAGCACTGCACCGTTGTCCTGAGATAGCATTTCATGAAACGATGACGATGGAATATATCAGAGAACATCTGGAAGAATGGGAGATTTCTTATAAGATTTTTGATCCATCAGGAATCATTGCAGTTGTTGGCAATGGCAAGAAAGAAACGATCGCATTAAGGGCAGACATGGACGCACTGGAAGTACAGGAAGAGACAGGACTTGATTTTGCATCTTTGAATCACGGATGTATGCATGCATGTGGACATGATGGACACACAGCAATCTTACTTGCAACAGCAAAGATATTGAAGAAACATGAATCAGAACTTGACCGCAGAGTATATCTTGTATTTCAGCCTGCGGAAGAAACCGCAGAAGGAGCCAGATTCATGTTGAAGACAGGAGTTTTGGACAGTGTGAAACGCATTTATGGAGTCCATATTTTTAACGGTATACCGTCTGGCAAGATTTCACTGGAAGCAGGCCCAAGAATGGCAGCGACAAACTGGCTGGCAGTTCATTTATACGGAAGATCAGGACATGCAGGGAAACCACATGAAGGGATTGATACTGCAGTGGCAGTATCTTCCATGGTTATGAATTTTCAGAGCATCATCAGCAGGAATTTAAATCCATTAGATCCAGCAGTTTTAACGATCGGAAAGGTCGAAGCCGGGACAGCGAGAAATGTGATCGCAGGGGAAGCAAAGATCGAAGGGACTGCAAGAACATTTTCCAGACAAGCTCAGGAGATGATCGAGCGCAGAGTCAAAGAGATCGCGAAAGCCCATGAACAGATGTATGGAGTAGATGTTTCGGTTGATTTTCAACAATCAAGCCATGGGGCACTGATCAATGATCCGGGTGTTGTAGAAGATGTCATGGAGAAAGCAGGGGAAGTCTTTGATCCGTCAGAGTTTACCCATGTTGAAGCAATGATGTTAGGAGAAGATTTTGCAAATTATCTGGAAGAAATGGATGGATGTTTTGCATTTATCGGTGGCGGCGACCACCCTGCAAACCATCATGGAAAGTTTGATTTTGATAAAAAAGCATTGATCAGTGGTGTCCGTCTCATGCTGACATTTGTAATTGTATAAGATATAGTTCATGAAAATCAGTTGTAGACAGGAACAACATATGATATAATCAAAAACCAACAGAAACACGTATATTTAATAGAAGAAAAGGTAGGGAAATATGAATTTAGTATACCACAGTACAAGAAATAGTGAAGAAACAGCAACCGCCTCTGAAGCTATTTTAAAAGGATTAACAAGCGATGGAGGATTATTTGTACCAGACAGCATTCCAAAATTAAATGTATCGTTGGAAGATCTGACACAGATGTCCTATCAGGAAATTGCTTATGCAGTCATGAAAGAATTCCTTACAGATTTTACAGAAGAAGAATTAAAGACATGCATTAATAATGCATATGACAGTAAATTCGATACAGAAGAGATCGCAGTGACAAAGAAAGTAGATGGAGCATATTATCTGGAATTATTCCATGGAGCAACCATCGCATTTAAAGATATGGCATTATCTATTCTGCCACATTTACTTGTAACATCAGCAAGAAAGAATAATGTAAAGAATGAGATCGTGATCTTAACAGCAACATCTGGAGACACAGGAAAAGCGGCTTTAGCAGGATTTGCAGATGTACCGGGAACAAAGATCATCGTATTCTATCCAAAGTCTGGAGTCAGCCCAATTCAGGAAAAACAGATGGTAACACAGAAGGGTGACAATACATACGTGATCGGAATCAAAGGAAACTTTGATGATGCTCAGACAGGTGTTAAGAAGATGTTCTCTAACAAAGAGTTAGCGAAAGTGATGAATGACAACGGATTCCAGTTCTCATCTGCAAACTCAATCAACATCGGACGTTTAGTGCCACAGGTTGTATATTATGTAAAGGCTTATGCTGATTTATTAAAACAGGGTGCATTAAAGGCCGGAGAACCTATGAATGTAGTCGTTCCAACAGGAAACTTTGGTAATATTTTAGCTTCTTATTATGCAAAACAGATGGGTATTCCAATTGGTAAATTTGTCTGCGCATCTAATAAGAATAAAGTATTATTTGATTTCTTTGAGACAGGAAAATACGATCGTAACAGAGAATTCTATGTTACAACATCTCCATCTATGGATATTCTGATCTCAAGTAACTTAGAGCGTATGATCTATAGAATTGCAGGAAATGATGCAAAACAGTGTGCCAAATTTATGGCAGCATTGACAAAAGACGGTGAATATGTGATCACAGATGCCATGAAAGCAGAATTATCTGAGTTCTTTGGAGCTTTCGGAAGTGAAGAAGAAACAGCAGTGAAGATTAAAGAAGTCTATGACAAAGAAGGATATGTGATGGATACACATACAGCAGTCGCAGCAGTTGCATATGATAAATACAAAGCAGCGACAGGAGATGACAAGACTCCAACAGTGATCGCTTCTACAGCAAGTCCATACAAATTCACAAGAAGTGTTATGGATGCGATCGATCCAGCATATGATGCAGAAGATGACTTTGAATTAGTTGATGAACTTAACAAAGTATCTAAGACAGCAATTCCAAAAGCGATCGAAGAGATCAGAACTGCACCAGTTCTTCATGATACGGTATGTGAGACAGCAGCAATGGAAGACGAAGTGAAGAAAATTCTTGGAATCTAATGAATCATAAAAAAGCAACCCATGGAAGAAAATGGGTTGCTTTTTTTATGCGAAAATGTTATGATAAACCGAGATAGGGAATAAATGGAAGAGAATACAATATCAGATAATTCTAAAAACATATCAACAAGATAAATCTAAGATGAGATCGATCAGATCTGACAAATCCATTCACGATATATGATGATCGAATGATGATGAATCCAAGGGAAGCTGACAATTGAATAAGACCATTTTCCGGCACAGTCCGGGAGGACATATTCCGCCATGATCTGCGGGCAATGAATTTTATGCCATGAACAATAGGATTGAGGTTCTTTTATGATACCACGAAGAGCACAGGGAGCGAACAAGGATATGATAATGAGACTTCTGCATGGTCATGGAGGTGAGTGCAGCCTGTCATAAGAATGAGGGGAGCCGGGAGGCTATGAGACATTTTGTCTGTTGGAGAATGAGGGAAATATAAAGATATGACAAGGAGGAGAGTACATTATGAAGAAAAAGAGACAATGGTTCATGTGCCTTGGGATGATCGGAGTTTTTACGGCATCCGTAATCTTATCTGTGTTTGGACAGCGAAAGGTGAAAGCACAGTTAAATACTGAGAATGCGGGGAAGATCACAAGCAGTTGGGCAGATGAGAAACATATTTTCTCATCATTTGACGATGAAAAAGCACTTTCAGTGGATGCATCCTACGGTTTTAAGATGCATGCAACAGATCAGACGAAGACGATCATAGAAGCAGGAAAGAAAGCAGCAAAATTACCAGAGATCGAGATGCCGGATTTCCTTAAAAAGTATACATGGTTTCAGACTTCACAAAATACCGCAGGGAATATTAAGATCCGAAAAACAAATATGGAGATCTATCAATGCAAAGCCGATGGAAGTAATGGCCATTGGGAAAAATTAGATTTGGTCATGACGGTTACTGGAATCGAAAAGTATAAGAATCAAGACGGTTATGTGGCGATTGGAAGCGGCATCAATGGATGTGCTTATGTTGGAATCGAAGAGATGACATTAAAAAGTGATTTTTATAAAGCAGGAACGAATACACCAGTAACGATCAAAAGTAATATGACGTTAAAGGATATTGATACATATCAGTATATCGGGATCAAAGCAAACAAGATTCACGGAGAATATGTATCAAAGAATACAAAATTAAGTTGTAAAAGATCAGGGGAAACTAGTATTTATTATGCGGATTTTCCAGATAATTACAGTAGTGAAGATTTTACTTGTGTAGGATTTACATTTGCATCAGATTCTTTTGAATATACATTCGGAAGGAGTCTTGAAAAAGCACCAACAAAAGAGGAGCAATATGTAGGATATGGACAGAATATGATCCGCTTTGACCCAGTTGACCCAACCAAAGAGGTGATCGGAGAAGATGGGACCAAGACGGAACATCTAAGAGTGCAAGATCTGGCAAAATCTTGGGATTATGAAGTCAGTCAGGTAATTGCGGGAGAAATTCCAAAGGCACATTATTTTGATAAGTTTGCATTTGAAGATCAGATCGAATCCTGTTTAAAGATTCTGGATATCAAGGTTTATGGAGATGATGAGGATGTAAGCAGTCAGTTTGATATTTCACAAAACGGCAATCTTGTAAGAGCAGAACTTAAGAATCCGAAAGATGCCGAATTTTATAAAAAATCTGTTTATAAATTAAAGATCAAAGTAAAGATGAATATTCCGGAGAATGCATCCAAAGAACAGTTAGATCAATTGCGTAAGATATGGAAAGAACATGGGCATTATAATACAAAGGAAACGATGATCACAGAAAAAAATACAGCGAAAACGATCATTAATGATAAGATAGAAATGACCAATGAGGTTCGTGTAGATATCGAGCTGCCAAAAGAAAATGTAGATACGCCGGGTCTTTTGATCAGGAAAGAGACAAAACAATATGAATATCAGGCAAAAGATGAGATCACCTATAAGGTAACAGTGAAAAATCAAAACGAAAAAGCAAAGACAGCTTATTTTACGATTCAGGATACATCCTTTGCAAGTGTGATGGATATGAAGTTACAGGATATAAAAATCAATGGTCTTGATAAGAAGGATTACATATTACAGACAGAAAATAATGGATTTATTTTGAAGTCAAAAGGTGATTATGCCCTTCCATATGGACAGACGATCGAGATCACATATACAGTAAAAAGTGGAGTCCTTACAAATGGAAAAGTGATCGATAATACTGTATCTGCATGGGCAGCAGGAATTCCAGAAACAAAGGCATCAAGGCAGGTGTATATCAACTCGCCAAAAAATAATGTGATAAAATCAGCTCCAGTACAGCTTTATAAAAAAGGAGATCATGTAACTTATCAGGCAGTGATCACCAATCCAAATCCGGGAACTTTTATGAGAAATTTGGAGATTCAGGATGAACTTCAGGCAGAAGGGATCAAGATCATACCAGGAACCGTAGCGGTTATATCTGGTGGGAAAAACATTGCATCTGAGTGTAAGATCACATTTGATCCAAGTGGAAGAAGTTATGAGATCATAACACCACTTGCACTGAAAAATGGTACGATTCCAGCAATGGGTTCGGAAGAAGGAAAGAAAACAGGATCTTATGAAAATCTTCGCATGACGGATAAGATAGAGATCACTTATCAGGCAGTGATTGAAGAAGATGGACTCGAAGGACAGGAAGTAAAGAATATTATGCACGTTGCTGCGACAAAAAACAGCAATGGAGATCTGATCCGGGAAGATAAAGAGATTCCGTCAGGAAGCGGGATGGCAGATGAGACGATCAAGGTGAAAGCACCAAAACTGCAAATCACAAAACAATCGGATAAAAAGGTTTATGCAGTAGGAGAAACTGGATATTATAAACTTCATATCACACAAGGAAAAGAAGGCATGACAGCACAGAATGTAAAAGTCGTGGATGAGTTCGAAAAAGAAGGTATGAAGGTTCAGAAGATCGAAGTAAAACTTAATGAAAAAGATATTACATCGGATTGCAAGATTGATGCGAAAGACCATCGGTTTACGATTGAAACAGGAAAAGATCTTGGTGAAAATGATGTGATGACGGTAGCTTATCAGGTTGTATTTGAAAAGAGGATTGAAGGAGCCGTGAAGAATACAGCAGTTGCAGGAAGTGATAATACAGAAGATGATCAGGATGAAAATACAGTCGTTGTAAAACCACCTGTGTTAAAGATTGAAAAAAGTACTGCGCATAAGTCTTACAAAGAAGGACAAAGCGGAGAATACAAGATCCGTGTAACACAGAGAAATGAGAATATGACAGCACATCAGGTAGTCGTAGAAGATCATTTTGAACAAGAAGGAATGGAGATTTCACAGATCCGTGTAAAATACAATGGGGAAGATATCACCAAGCAATGTGAGATCATAATAGATGAGAATCTTAGAAAATTTAAGATCATCACAGGAAAAGATGTCAGTGAGAAAGATGAACTTCTGGTAATATATCAGACAGCATTTAAGAAGATGATCACAGGAGATATCAAAAACATTGCGGAAAGCTATAGTGATGATGCGGATAAAGTCAGAGATGATCAAGTGGTAGTAATGGAAGCTGTACAGCCAGCATTGATGATCACCAAGAAGGTTGATAAAACAACATATAAAGTTGGTGATATCTGCGAGTATCAGCTGGTTGTTATGCAGACGATCAAAGATGCGATCGCAAAAAATATTGTGATCGAAGATCAGCTTTCAAGAAATGGAGCTAAGGTGATCAAGAACAGCATTAAGATTTATGCACCAGATGGGTCAGATATTACCAGACAGTGCACGATCACTGCAGGAGAAAATAAGTATGTCATTGAGACAGGAAAGAATTTATCTTATGATGAATCCATAAAAGTATCGTATCAGGTAAAACTAAAAGAAGCATCACTTTCTGGAAAGACATTAAAAAATACAGCGACAGGAAAAGCAGATTTTGTCAAACCAGTCAGTGCAGTACGTTTAGTGAAGATCAAAAAAGAATCGAAATCAACAGTGACAACGGGAAATAAAGCAGATCGATCCAATACTTCTGAATATAAAAGATCACCAGGAACAAGGGATGCAGCGAGCACACCAAAAACAGGAGATTCCTTCGATGAGAAATGGATTTTTGCATTGTTGGCAGCATCTTTAGGTGGAAGTTTTATATATTGGAAAAAGAAGAAAAAACACTAGTAATTCTAGGGACAAAGCCTTTACGAAACACTGAGGATAAGGTACAATGAAAGAAAAATGTTGGGAGTGAGCGTATATGGCAAAAGATTTTTTCGGACGTCTGGAAGAAACGATTCAGACCACAGGGAAAGCAGCGGCGCAGAAAGCTAAAGAAGTCGCAGATTCCGCAAAAAGACATAATGATCTAAGAGTCGCCAAGAGAGATTTAAATGATCTGTACCGTCAGGTGGGAGAGAAGTATTTTGAAGAACATATGGATTACCCACAGGCAGAGTATATTGACCTGTTTAATCTGATCGAGAAGCTTCGTGGAGATATCGAAATCCTGAAGCAGGAGATTGACGGAGGAGACGACGAAGCGGCGGAAGAAGATATCGAAGATATCGAGGAATAAACTATTAACAAACACAACAAAACAGTGAAAGAAGCTTGTAAAGATTTATCTTTATGAGCTTTTTTTCATTTAGGAGGAATTTATGATAGATACAATTGGAATGACAGATATTGGGAATGGGAGACCATCCAATCAGGATGCTTATCTGTTGCGTCAGAAGGAAAGGAACGGAAAGCTTTATCTGCTCGCAGTCGTCTGTGACGGCATGGGAGGTTTGAAAAAAGGAGAGATTGCCAGTCATTATATCGTGGAAGTATTAAAACAATGGTTTGACGAAACGTTGTTTGATGGATTAGAAACTATGGGAATTGATATGATCGAGCAGAATCTGATCGATCTGATCCGCAGGATCAACCAGAATCTTTTGTTAATGAGTCGTCGGATGGAAGAAACAAAATCCATGGGAAGCACATTAACCTTATTGTTTGTTGAAGAACATGAATTTTTTGTCTTAAATGTCGGTGATTCGAGAACTTACTGGTTTGACAGGGACCGTAAATTTGTAACGACAGATCACACTCTGGCAGAGTTGGAACTGCGTGCTGGACATCTCACAAAAGAACAGGCAAAAAAAGATCCGAGAAGACATATTTTGATCCAGTGTGTAGGTGTGACAAAAGATATCCGGATTGATTGTTACAAAGGCAGATTAAATCCAGGAATGGAGTTTTTATTATGTACTGATGGCTTTTATGGGCTGCTTGAGGAAGAAGAAATCTATCAGGTAGAGGCATCAAAAGAACAGATCAAAGAATGGGTGCAGAAATGTTTTCAGAAAGTAAAAAGAAGAGGAGAATTAGACAATCTGTCCTGTGTGATCGTCAAAGTTCCGAACAAGAAATAGGAAAGATTTATCACCAACGTTATCAAGTCCGAAAAATACTTGGAGAAGGCGGAATGGGTAAAGTTTTTCTTGCACTGGATCAAAAGACCGGAAAAGAGGTTGCTGTGAAGATCGTGAAGGATCAAAAACAGTGGGACAGGGAGAGGGTGATCTTGCAAAAATTAAAACATACCAAAGGTGTGCCGGAATTATTTTTTGCAGGAAAGGAAAAGGAACTTTTTCTGGTGATGGAATATATTCTTGGAAATTCGTTAAAACGATATGGCAGAGTCTGTGGAAAACTTTATAAAAAGAAAAGTTTATTGTGGATGATCAAAATCTGCAAAGTGCTGAATAAGATTCATGAACAAGGAATCATTCATATGGATCTGAAACCAGAAAATATCATGCTTGATCGATCTGGAAATATATACTTGATCGATTTTGGAGCGGCATTGTTTGCGGGAGAAAAATTAAGTGGATATGGAACCAAAAACTATGCATCCAAAAAACAGGCAAAGACAGAAGAAAGAGCAGACATTTATTTTGATATATATAGTTTAGGAAAAACAATGGAATCTTTATTGAAAGCAACAGATGCTGTCCAAAAGATCATAGAAAAATGTCTGATCGATGACGATGCAAAAAGATATCACAACATAAGGCAGATTCAGGCAGATTTTGAGAGAATATTGAGAATCTGTCGTATGAAGAAAGGGTTCATGGTGGTGATTGCTGTTTTTTGTATCCAGAATCTCTGGAATCAGATACAGAGGGAAGAGCAAAGAGAGAAAGAAGTCATTGTACAGAAAAAGTCTCAAAGAGAGATAAAAAAGGCAATGGCTTATTTTTATGGAACGGATCAGATACAAAAGAATACACAATTGGCACGAGTGTATCTTGAAAGATGTAGAGGGATGAAAAAGAATGTGTCATCGTATTTGGTGCTTTTAGATGTTTTAGATGGCAGGAGAAATGATATAAGTGCGGAAAAACTTATGAAGATCGTACAGGATTGTCAGACCGATGTGCATGATTTCTGGTCGGCATATTTTTATCTTCATTTTTATACAGTAAATACAGCAAAACTGTCAGAGAATGTATGGAAAGAAGCAGAAAAAATGTTAGAACAGATACAAAAATATCCACAAAAGGAAGAATATCAGAAATTAGTGGAAGCAGACCGGATCAATTTATATGAAAGAGAAGCAGAAAAAGGAGATGATAGAAAGTTTTTGGAGGAAACAGAGCGGGTTTTCAAAGAAAATCTTAAAGGAGATCCTGCATGGAAATTGTATGAAAGAAAGCTTGTTTATCTGGAATCAAAACAGCCAGATATCAGCAGGGAGTTTGAACGATTTCTAAAGAAATATCCAAAAGTTATGGATGCCTATGTGGAGTATAGTATTTATTTATGCAGGAACAATAAAATGACACAGGCACAAAGGGTCTATAGGGAAGGTAGAAAACAGACAGGAATGACAAGCAAAAGAGCAGAGGAATTGAGGAGGAAACTTGGGTTATGATCAGAAAATATAAGATATATATCATCATGGGAATCACAGTACTTCTTCTTTTTATGGTTTTACCGGTCGATACGAAGGGAGATTGGGAAATCCCTTGGGACATTACTCTGGAAGGAGAAGGGAATGATCCTGCATTTCGAAGCAGTACAGTGATGGAAATATTTCTAAAAAATGGGACAGCACCAAAGGATGTTACAATTTTCGTGAATCAACAGAAAATAAATCCGATCTGGGATTACGAACAAAGTACACAGATCAGTTTTCAGGAAGAAGGGATTTATAAGGTTCATATTGTTCATAAAAATGGATATGAAGAAATAAGGCAGGTTATGGTCGAATTAAATAATCCAACAACAGCCAAGATCACAGCGGGAGCGTATATTCCAGGAGCATGGAGCAAAAAGAATGTGGTATTGGAAGCTTATGGAGCCAAAGCAGTTTCTGATATTCAATTTTATGAATATAAAATAGGACAAGATGAATGGAAGCAGATGAAAAATAACAAGTTAGAGATCAGCAAAGATTTTGATGATTTTGTTTATATCAGGGCAGTTTCGAAGGCTGGAAGAGAAGGAGTGATCAGTCAGATTCCAGTGAGAGTATGGAAACAAAAACCAGAATTTGCAAAGATCCAATGTGATCAGGAACCTATTGGTGGATGGTATTCGAAAATTCCTGTTTTCTCATATGATCTGAAGGAAAAAGAAGGACCACAGGTGCATCTTTATGCGCAGCTTACAGATTTGAAGACAAAAGAGATACTGACAGGAATCGATCAGATTCCTAGGATCAGGAAGGATGGAAGATATCAGCTTGACATCTATACGAAAGATGAATCTGGAAATCGATCAGAACAACTCTACCAAACGACTTGTTTTGTGGATACAGATAATCCAGAGATTTTTGTTCGCTATCAAAATCCAAGATTAGAAATTTTAAAATACCAGAAAGCTCAGATCATAGTTAAGGATGAAAATCTGAAAAAGGGGAATATGATCTTAAGAACATCGGGGAAACAGGTAAAGCCATGGAAGTTGGAAGGTGATCATTATGAAACAGAAGTTATATTTTTAAAGGACGGAAAACAGACATTGTCTGTTCAGGCAGAAGATCTGGCAGGAAATAAGATGACCATACAGGAAAAGTCGTTTATCATTGATACACAAAAACCAAGGATTAAAATTCAAGGAATTGACAATGGAAGATCATATTCAAAGCCTGTAAAAATTCAAGTAGATGTGAAAGATCAAAATCTGAATCCAGATAAGACATATATTTATCTTAACGGAAAGAAGATGAATTCCGTTATGATCAAAAAGGATGGATATTATACCATTGATGTGAAAACTGAAGATCTTGCAGGAAATCAAAATAGGTGCAGCAGAAAATTTACTGTCAATCAAAAAGGCATACAGATTCATTTTCTGCAGGAGGATTTAAAGGAAAAACAGATATCAACAAAAAATCTGAAGCCAGGATTTCGCATTGAAAGTCTGGAACCAGTGCAGGTAAGGGCATTTCTTGTGAATGGGCAAAAAAAGGAATATCAATGGAAAGAAGATAAAGTTTATATAAAAGATCCTATCACAGAAAATGGGAAATGCAGTGTCAGTCTGCATGTAAAAGACAGTGCCGGAAATGAAAAAACAAGTGAAGAAATACAGTTTTTTTATGACACACAAAAACCGGTGATCAAAATAGAAGGGCTTGATCAGAAATCTGAATGTGAATATGGAAAACAGATCAGCATTCTTCTGGAAAATAAAACAGATCAGTGGGAGAAGGTTATTTTGGATGGAAAAGAACAAAAACTGGAACATCATAAGATCACATGGAAAGAATTGGCTCCTGGAAAGCATGTTCTTCATCTGAAAGCAGTGGATCAGGCAGGAAATAAAACTGATCAAAGGATCACATTTAAGATTACAAAAGTCCTTCCAAAAGCAGTGAAACAAATTGTGGTAAAACAAGATAAAATACCATCAAAAAAAGATGAAAAAAAACAAACACACCACAATTTATGGATTTTATTTCTCATAGGAACAAGCATTTTCGTATCTGTAAAAATGTTTTGTAGTTATAGGAAATCCAGGCATTCTTGAATCTTTTTCATTCTATGTTATAATAAAGGTTACGTATATAGTTCAATCAAATGGAGGAATGGATATTATGGCAGAAGAAGTAAAAGAAACAAGAGAAGATTTCGAAGCACAGTTAGAAGAATCTTTAAATAAAGCATCAACAAATGAAGACGCAGTATGGAACCGTTTAGAGCAGATGAAAGAAGATGGGGATGTTCTGGCATTGACAGTTGGCGGTGTTGTAAATGGTGGAGTTATCGTTTATGTCGAAGGAATCCGTGGATTTATTCCAGCATCTTTATTATCAACAAAATATGTAGAAGATCTGAACATATGGTTACAGAAAGATGTGGAAGCAAAGATCATCACAGTAGAACCAGAAGAACAGAGACTTGTCTTATCTGCAAAAGCTGTTGAGAAGGAAAAAGAAAGAAAAGAACGCGAGAATAAGATCAATGAATTAAAAGTTGGTACAGTTGTAGAAGGTACAGTTGAAAATATCATGCCATATGGAGCATTTGTTGATATCGGTGATGGAATCAGTGGATTAGTTCATATTTCACAGTTAAGCCAGAAGAGAGTAAAATCTCCAGAAGAAGTTGTGAAAGAAGGAGATGCTGTTACAGTTAAGATCATTAAAGTTGCAAATGGAAAAGTAAGTTTAAGTATCAAAGCATTAGAAGATGATAAAGAAGCAGCTAAGAAAGCAGAAGAAACTGGTGTGGAATACACAGAAGATGCAGCTGGAACAAGTCTTGGTGACTTACTTGCAAATATCAAATTATAGGAAGGAACATATATGGCAGGATCAGGTTTTGGCACAAATTTTCGAATTACAACATGGGGGGAAACTCATGGTGCAGGCGTAGGTGTCGTGGTAGATGGATGTCCGGCTGGATTACCTCTTGAGAGAGAAGATGTTCAGAAATATCTGGACCGCAGAAAACCAGGGCAGTCAAAGTATACAACACAGAGAAAAGAAGGAGATCAGGTTGAGATTCTTTCTGGTATCTTCGAAGGAAGAACAACAGGGACTCCGATCTCCATGGTTGTATATAACAAGGATCAGAGGTCTAAAGATTACAGCAATATCAAAGATATTTACCGTCCAGGACATGCAGATTTTACATTTGACATGAAATATGGATTCAGAGATTACCGCGGTGGCGGCAGATCTTCTGGACGAGAGACAATCGGACGTGTAGCAGCAGGAGCTGTAGCAGCGAAAGTTTTGAAAGAACTGGGAATTGAGATCAAAGCTTATGCAAAAGCAATCGCCGGAATTGAAGTATCTAAGGATCATTTTGACTTTGCGGAGATGAATAACAATCCATTTAACATGCCAGATAAAGAGGCAGCAAAACTTGTACAGGAGAAAGCAGACCAGATGATTAAAGAGATGGATTCCATCGGTGGTATCATTGAATGTCAGATCACAGGAATGCCAGTTGGAATCGGGGAAACCGTTTTTGATAAACTGGATGCAGAACTTTCGAAAGCCATTATGTCCATTGGATCAGTAAAAGGCTTCGAGATCGGAGATGGATTTGAGGCTGCCAACCTGCGAGGGTCAGAGAATAATGATGATTTTATCTGTGTTGATGGGAAGGTAGCAAAAGAGACAAATCATTCTGGAGGAGTTCTTGGAGGAATGAGTGATGGAAGTGCGATCGTATTCCGTGCAGCCATCAAACCGACACCATCGATCGCACAGACACAGAAGACAGTCAATCGTGATCTTGATAATGTAGAGATTGAAATTCATGGCCGTCATGATCCAATGATCGTGCCAAGAGCTGTAGTTGTGGTAGAATCAATGGCAGCTGTTACGATTCTTGATGGAGTTTTAAAGAATCTTGGTGCAACAATGGATAATATTAAGAAAATTTATGGTGAATAAGAATGTATGAATTAATCAAAAAAGACGGAAGAGCAAAAAGAGGCCGTTTAACAACGGTCCATGGTGTGATCGAAACACCAGTATTTATGAATGTCGGGACTGTGGCAGCGATCAAAGGTGCAGTCAGTACAGATGATCTCAAAGATATTGGAACACAGGTGGAGTTATCTAATACATATCATCTGCATGTAAGAACAGGAGATAAGCTGATCAAGGAATTTGGAGGGCTGCATAAGTTTATGCACTGGGACCGCCCAATCCTTACAGATTCTGGCGGATTTCAGGTGTTTTCATTGGCGAAGCTTCGTAAGATCAAAGAAGAAGGCGTTTCTTTTGCTTCTCATATTGATGGAAGAAAGATTTTCATGGGACCAGAAGAAAGTATGCAGATCCAGTCAAACTTAGGATCAACGATCGCGATGGCATTTGACGAATGTCCGCCACATCCTGCAACAAGAGAGTATATGCAGAATTCTGTTGATCGTACAACAAGATGGTTGAGACGATGCAAAAAAGAGATGGACCGCTTAAATTCTCTGGAAGATACAGTCAATCCACATCAGATGTTATTTGGGATCAATCAGGGTGGAACATTTGAAGATATCCGAATCGAACACGCCAAAGAGATTTCCAAGATGGATCTAGATGGATATGCATTAGGTGGACTTGCGGTTGGAGAAACACATGAAGAGATGTACAATATCCTTGAAAAGACAGTGCCATATCTGCCAGAAGATAAACCAACTTACCTGATGGGGGTTGGAACACCGGTGAATATTTTAGAAGCAGTTGACCGTGGAGTTGATTTCTTTGATTGTGTATATCCAACAAGAAATGGCCGTCATGGACATGTATATACGAATCAGGGAAAACTTAATATGTTCAATAAAAAATACGAACTGGACCATCGCCCGATCGAAGAAGGATGCCAGTGCCCAGTCTGTAGAAGTTACAGCAGAGCCTATATTCGACATCTTTTAAAAGCAAAAGAAATGCTAGGAATGAGATTATGTGTCTTGCATAACTTGTATTTTTATAATACAATGATGAGTGAGATTCGTCAGGCAATCGAAGAAGGCAATTATAAGGAATACAAGAAACGTAAGATCGATGGCATGATGAACCAGTAATCTTATTAGAAAGATGGAGGAAGAAAATGGATCAGGTTACAATGACAATTCTAATGTTGGTTGTTTGTTTTGGATTAATGTACTTTTTAACGATCAGACCACAGAAGAAAAAAGAAGAAGAATTAAAACAGATGATGGAAACTCTGGAAGTTGGAGACAGCGTGTTGACAACAAGCGGATTTTACGGAGTTGTTGTAGATAAAGTTGATGAAACAACGATCATTGTTGAATTTGGTAACGACAAACATTGCCGTATCCCAATGGAGAAATCAGCAATCCAGGCAATGGAAAAAGCGAATGCATCATCATCTGAAGAATAAGATGAATATTTGATCAAAAGAAAAGAATCTGAGACAGAGAATAGTATCTGTATTTCAGATTCTTTTTTTGTTTCTTAATATTAATTCATCAGATCATCAATCAAATGATCTGGGACAAATAACGGTCCGCGTCCGGTTCCGATTTCGATATCTGGTTTATTCGTTCCATGGAAGTCTGATCCTCCAGTTGCAAGAAGATCATATTCTTTCTGCCATTGGCGAAGTTTTGTGATCTGGCCGATATGATGGGAAGAATGATAAACTTCGATTCCTGCGAGCCCTTCTTCTTTCAGATCATGAATGAGATGTTTGGTATCTTCATTTGAGAATTTATATAAAAATGGATGTGCAAGAACCGGAATTCCGCCAGCATCAAGGATTAATCTTAAGCAATCTTTTGGATCAAAAAATGGTTTTGGAACATAATATTTACACTTTTCACCAAGATATTTGGAAAAAGCCTGATCCATGGAAGAACAAATGCCTTCTGAGATCAAAGTTCTTGCAAAGTGAGCTCGTGTGATCACAGTATGAGGATCACCATTTTGCAGTTTTTCAAGCGTGATCGGATAACCGTCTTTTTGAAAGAGTTCGATCATATCAAGATTTCTCTGAAACCGTTTGTCACGGAGCATGTTGAGAGTATGATTTAACTGCTGATCCTTATAGTTGATTCCGTATCCTAATACATGAATCTCACGATGAAGTGCATCACATGAAATTTCGATTCCAGGAATGAATTTCAGATCATCTGGAAGATCCATAGCAAGAATTTCCGGAATTCCATCGACAGTATCATGATCTGTCAGAGAAAATCCATATAATCTTTTTGCTATCACTTTTTGAACAATCTGTTTTGGTGTAAAAGTTCCATCGGAACAAGTAGAATGTATATGAAGATCGATCATAGGAAAACTCCTTTCGTATTTTTAATGTCAGTTTATCACAAAAAGGCATAGATTCAAAATACCAGTCATAGATTAAATAGAAAAAGGAGCAATTGTTATGGACATGGGGAAAAAGGGACTCTATATGATACAAAGTCTGGTATTTGCCTACATTGCCACAGGAATTTTATTGTGTCTTCTTGCATTTATCATCTATCAAAGCAATGCAGGAATGAAGATCGCGAATCTTGGAATCACACTTACATATATTCTTGCATCTGTTTTTGCTGGCATGCTGATCGGAAGTAAGATCGGAAAAAAGAAGTTTTTATGGGGATTTGCAGCAGGAATGTTATACTTTATGATCTTGACTTTGATCTCATGGATTTTTCAAAAAAATATCGTTCTGTTTTCCACAGAAAGGATCACAGCATGTTTCTTATGTATTGCAGGAGGAACTTTAGGTGGAATGCTTGCTATTTGAAAATGAATATGATACAATATAGCAAGTTATTTTATGAGAATCAGGAGGACGATAAGATGAAACATATTAAAACTCTGACAAATAAAACATTACAGAACACAGTGAAAAAAGGTGGATGTGGTGAATGCCAGACATCTTGCCAGTCAGCATGTAAAACATCTTGTACAGTAGGTAACCAGACCTGCGAACACAGCAAATAGTCAAATCGAACAAAGACTTTGTGCTTGAGGCGTTCCTTGTGGGCCGCCTCATTTTTTCGATGAAAGAAAATAACAGATAAAGGGAGAAAGAAACAATGGTTCACCAGTATAAAAATAATGGATATAACATGGTCCTTGATGTAGCAAGTGGATCTGTCCATGTGGTTGATGACCTGACATATGAGGTGATTGCTTTATATGAGGATCATACATTAGAAGAGATCATCAAAGAATTATCATCCTGGGATGAGAAAGATGTCAAAGAATCTTATGGAGAAGTTACAGAATTAAAAGATGCAGGTGTATTATTTACAGAAGACTGTTATGAAGAATACATTTGTGGATTCAAAGACAGACCAACAGTTGTAAAGGCACTCTGTCTTCATATTGCACATGATTGTAACCTTGCCTGCCGATACTGTTTCGCAGAAGAAGGAGAATACAAGGGAAGACGTGCATTAATGAGTGCTGAAGTTGGTAAGAAAGCATTAGATTTTCTTGTAGAGAATTCAGGAAACCGTAGAAATCTGGAAGTTGATTTCTTTGGTGGAGAGCCTTTGATGAACTTTGATGTAGTGAAAGAGATCGTTGCATATGGACGTTCTTTGGAAGAAACACATGATAAGAAGTTCCGTTTTACATTGACAACAAATGGTGTATTACTAAACGATGATATCATGGAATTTGCCAATAAAGAGATGGATAACGTTGTATTAAGTGTGGATGGAAGAAAAGAAGTTCACGATTACATGAGACCATTCCGTAATGGAAAAGGAAGCTATGATTTTATTATCGACAAATTCAAGAAATTTGCAGACAGCAGAAACCAGCAGAAATATTATGTAAGAGGAACTTTTACACATCATAACTTAGATTTCTCAAAAGACGTTATGCATTTAGCAGATGCAGGATTCGAACAGATTTCTGTAGAACCTGTTGTAGCACCAGATACAGCAGATTATGCGATCACAGAAGAGGATCTTCCAATTTTGATGGATGAATATGATCTTCTTGCAAAAGAAATGATCAAAAGAGAGAAGGAAGGAAAAGGATTTACCTTCTTCCACTTTATGATCGACTTAACAGGAGGGCCATGTGTTGCAAAACGTTTATCCGGATGTGGTTCAGGAACAGAATATCTTGCAGTGACTCCATGGGGAGATTTATATCCATGCCATCAGTTTGTAGGAGAAGAAGACTTCTTAATGGGTAATGTTTACGAAGGAGTCAAGAAAGATGAGATCGTCAAAGAATTCAAGGCATGTAATGTATACTCCAAAGAAGAATGTAAAAAATGTTTTGCAAGATTCTATTGCAGTGGTGGATGCAGTGCAAACTCTTATAACTTTAACGGTACGATCGATGGAACTTATGAGATTGGATGTAAATTAGAGCGCAAGAGGGTAGAATGTGCATTAATGGTAAAGGCAGCATTGGCATTAGAAGGGGAGAAGGAGAATGAAGAAGCGTAATAGCAGTGGCAAGTATATTGCAGGGCTCATTTTACTGATCGCTTTGTGTGTATTTGGAGCATTTATCACAACCAAGGGAATCACAAAGAAGAAGATCGGTCGAGCAAGCAATATCGAACTTGGATTAGACCTTGCAGGTGGAGTTAGTATTACATATGAAGTAGATGGCAAGAATGTATCTGATAGTGATATGAAAGATACTGTATACAAACTTCAGAAGCGTGTAGAAGGGTATAGTACAGAAGCAGAAGTTTATCAGGAAGGAAAAGATCGTATCAATATCGAGATTCCTGGAGTAACAGATGCAAACAAGATTTTAGATGAGCTTGGTAAACCAGGAACACTTTCTTTTGCTGTCCAGAAACAGGTAAAAGTAAAGAAGAATGGAAAAACAACGACTCAGACAACATTAGATACTGTATTGACAGGTCAAAATGTTAAGAAAGCCAAAGCTGTAACTAATCAGAATCAGACAACTGGTAAGAAAGAATATTTAGTTGCACTTGAATTTGATGCTAAGGGAACAAAGGCATTTGCGAAAGCTACAAAAGCCAATATTGGAAAACCAATTTATATTATCTATGATAATCAGGTGATCAGTGCCCCAAATGTACAGGAAGCGATCACAAAAGGAGAATGTACGATCGATGGTATGGAAAGTTATGAAGCAGCAGAGAATTTAGCTTCATCAATTCGAATCGGTTCCTTACCAGTGAAATTAAACGAATTACGTTCTAACGTAGTATCTGCGAAATTAGGAGTGAATGCGATCCAGACAACGGTCAAAGCGGGAGTCATCGGATTTGTACTGGTATGCTTGATCATGATCGCATTTTATGCAGTGCCTGGTGTGATTGCGTGTGTGGCACTTGCGATCTATATGCTGATGATGTTATTAGCACTGAATGGATTTAATGCGACACTGACATTGCCGGGACTTGCAGGTATCATCCTCGGTATCGGTATGGCAGTTGATGCAAACGTTATCATTTATGCCAGAATTCAGGAAGAGATCGGGGCAGGAAAGAGTACAGGAGCAGCGATCAAATCTGGATTCGGAAAGGCAGCATCAGCGATCATCGATGGTAACGTTACAACATTGATCGCAGTATTAGTTTTATGGTTTAAAGGATCAGGAACGGTCAAAGGATTTGCTCAGACACTTGGAATGAGTGTATTGATCTCTATGTTTACAGCACTTGTGATCAGCCGATTCCTTGTATATGCGGCATATCATTTTGGACTTCGCGACAAGAAATGGTATGGAAAACCAAGAACGATCAAAACAAGAGATTTTGTCCGTACAGGTAAGAAATACGTTGCAGTTGCAGGTGTGATCATTTTGATCGGACTTGCTGCACTTCCAATGAATCGAAGCAAGATTGGATCAATCTTGAATTATGATCTGGAATTTTCAGGTGGTACAGCATCTACGATCACATTCAAGGATGACCAGAAAGTCAATGATTCTCTGGAAAAACAGGTTGTGAAAGCTTACGAGAAAGTCAGCAAGTCAACCTCTGTTCAGAGTCAGAAAGTAAAAGCAAACAATCAGATGGTTGTAAAAAGTGTAGAATTGAATCTGAGTCAGAGAAAACAGATCGAAAATACATTAAAGAAAGATTATAAAGTAAAATCTGTAACAACAGAGAATATCAGTTCAACGATCAGTAATGAAATGCAAAGAGATGCATTTATTTCCGTTGTGATCTCAGCAATCTGTATGCTGATCTACATTGCGATTCGATTCAAAGACGTGAAGTTTGGATCCAGTGCGATCATCGCATTGATCAATGACGTATTGGTCGTATTTGCAGCATATTCTGTTGGAAGATTATCTGTTGGTGGAACATTTATCGCATGTATGTTAACGATCATTGGATATTCTATCAACTCAACGATCGTTATCTTTGACCGTATCCGTGAGAATCTGAAACTTCAGACGATCCGGACAAGAGATGATATCAAAGCACTTGTGAATCAGAGTATTTCAAGTACATTGGTTCGTACGATCAATACAAGTTTGACAACATTTGTTATGGTGTTAGCGTTATTCATCTGCGGAGTATCCTCCTTAAGAGAATTTGCATTAGCATTGATGGTGGGTGTGATCGGAGGAGCGTTCTCTTCTGTATTTTTAACTGGACCACTTTGGTATATGATGAAGACGCGAATTGGATCAGATGTGATCAAAGAAAATCAGGCAGCCAGTCAAGCACAGCCAGAGAAGATCACAGCAAATCCAAACCGCAAGAAAAAGAAGAAAAAGAAAAGAAAATAAAACATTCAAAAAGAGTATTCAGTAAATACTGGATGCTCTTTTTTATGAAAAATGGAGTAAGATGATGGAACAGTGGTATCTGTATAAGAAAAAGGCTGATTTTAATCAGATTGGAGAAAAGTTTAACATAGATCCAGTAATCGCACGGCTGATCCGCAACAGGGATGTGGTTGGGGATGAACAAATACAGCAGTATCTGTATGGAGAACTTTCAGATATTTCAGATCCTTTTTTGATGAAAGGCGTCAAAGAAGGAGTTGAGATTTTGAAGCAAAAGGTACAAGAAGGGAAAACGATCCGTATTATTTCAGATTATGATGTAGATGGAGTTGTCTCAAATTATATTTTGTGGAAAGCGATTCATGATCTTGGTGGAAAGATTGATTTTCAGATTCCAGACCGCATGAAAGACGGCTATGGAATTAATGAAAATATCATTGAAAAAGCAGTGGAAGACCAGATTGATACGATCCTTACCTGTGATAATGGGATTGCAGCAGCAGATGCAGTTGCATATGGCAAAGAACATGGATTGACAATGATCATTACGGATCATCATGATGTGCCATTTGATACCGATGAAGCAGGAGTGAGAAAAGAGGTTCTTCCACCAGCAGATGTAGTGATCAATCCAAAGCAAGAAGCATGCAATTATCCGTATCCGTTACTTTGTGGAGCAGGAGTGGCTTTTCAGTTTATGAGGGCATTCTATCAGGCAATGGAAGAAGATGAAAGCCAATTGGAAGAGTTGTTATCCATGCTTGCGATCGCGACTGTTTGTGATGTGGTAGATCTGACAGGAGAAAACAGAATCTTTGTCAAAGAAGGATTACGCCGAATCAAAGATACACAAAATATCGGGTTGAAAGCATTGCTGAATGTGCATGATCTGATGGATAAACAGATACAGTCTTATGCACTAGGATTTATTGTTGGACCATGTATCAATGCGAGTGGACGTTTGGAATCTGCCGAAAAAGCATTGAATCTATTTCTGGAAGAAGATGAAGAGAAGGCAAAACAGACAGCAGAAGAATTAAAAGAACTGAATGATCTTCGGAAAACCATGACAGAAAATGGTGTAAAAGAGGCACTGGGACAGGCGTTTGAATATGAAGCAAAAGGAGATAAAGTGCTTGTATTATATCTTCCAGAATGTCATGAAAGTATTGCAGGTATTATAGCAGGAAGGATCAAGGACCGCTTAAATCATCCAGCATTTGTCTTAACAGATGCAAAAGAAGGAATCAAAGGTTCTGGACGTTCCATCGAAGGATATTCCATGTTTGAAGAGATGGTGAAAGTCAAAGAGGTGTTCACAAAGTTTGGGGGACATCCAATGGCAGCAGGATGTTCTTTGGAAAAAGAAAAATTACAGGAATTCCGCAAAAAGATCAACGAGAACTGTACCCTTGAGAAAAAAGATTTTGCAAAGAAAGTACAGATTGATATTGATATGCCAGTTGATTATATTACCATGGATCTGATCCATCAGTTATCTGTTTTAGAGCCATTTGGAAAAGAAAATAAAAAACCATTATTTGCACACAGAAAGTTAAAAGTGGAACGTGTGAATGTTTTTGGAAAAAATAGAAATGTGATAAAATTAGCATTAAAGAGTAGTCAGGGAACTAGGATTGATGGTATGATTTTTGAGGATGAAGATGAATTTCGAGAGAAAATGGGAACATCAAAGTATATCACATGTACATATTATCCAGTGATCAATGAGTATCAGGGATATAAAAGTCTTCAGATCAACATTCAAAATTATTTTTTTGTGGAGGAATAGCATGAGTAAGATAAAATTAGTAGCAATGGATTTAGATAATACACTCTTAGACAGTGAGAAACAGATTTCAAAACACACAGAAGAAGTTCTAAAAGAAGCGATCAGAAGGGGTGTTTATATAGTTCCAGCAACAGGACGTATTTTTAAAGCGATTCCAGAATTTTTAAGAGATATTCCAGGCGTTCGATATGCTGTTTGCTGTAATGGGGCAACTGTTTATGATCAGAAAGAAGATAAGATCATATATACAAATCATCTACCAAAAGAAACAGTATTTTCGTTGTTTGATATTTTGGAAAAATATCATTGTACACGTGATATTTATCAGAATGGGCAAGGGTATATGGAACGATGCTATTTTGACCATCTTGCAGAGTATGGTGTATCAGATCATGTATTAAAACTTGTGAGAGATACAAGACTGCCGCTGGATGATCTACGAAAGTACATTGAAGAGCATCCGCTGGGAATTGAGAAGATCAATGTATTTTTTGATGATATGGAAGAGCGGGAAACTGCAAGACAAGAATTAATCGAGAAAAATATTGCGAGTGTATCAAGTTCTCTGGGAAATAACATTGAAATAAATCAGATTGGATGTGATAAAGGAGATGGACTTTTACATCTGGCAGAGCAAATTGGACTATCTATGGATGAAGTGATGGCATGTGGAGATGCAGGAAATGATACGATGATGATCAAAGCTGTAGGAACCGGTGTTGTTATGGAAAATGGACAACCTGATCTGAAAGAAATCGCAGACTTTGTGACAAAGACAAATAATGAAGATGGTGTTGCATATGCAATTGAAAAATTAGTCTTTGAAGCATAAGATGTGAAAAAAATGTGAACATGGATCATGACCATTCATTTTTATTGACGAGGGTATCCAAAGTGGTATAATAAGTATGTTTAAATAGTTAGGGGGAACAATGAAAGATGAGAAAAACACGTAAAACAGCAGCTGTAGTAGCTCTGTATACGTTTTTGATGCTTGGATCAGTGTCTGTGGTCAGAGCAGATCAGCCAGTCACAAGAGAGCAAATAAGCAGTGAACAGACTGAGACCAAGACAGATTCTTCTGCCCAGACGACAGAAAGTGAAGCAACGACAGAGACAACAACACAGACGACTCAGGCAAAGCCGACAACGGAAGCAACAACGCATACGCATACAGCGGCAACGACGCATACAACGGCTGCAGCAACACATACAAAGAAACATACAGCGGTAACGCATACAAAGAAGCAAAAGACAAAGTCTGATCAAGACAAGAAGAAAGACAAAAAAGACAAAAAAAACAAGAAGAAAGACAAGAAATCTATCATTCCAAAAGTATATAATGACCATAGTCTTGAGATGAAAGATAAGAAAGAGACGATACAGGGATTTATTTATTTTAATCAGGCAGATGCAGCATGGAATGACAATGGATATCAGATCAAAAGCAGTGGATGCGGACCAAGCGCTATGGCAGTTTGTATCAGTTCGCTGACGAATAAATGGGTAACTCCAGTTGATACAACAGTATGGGCATATAAGAATGGCTATTACAGTAGTGCTGGAGCAAGTCATGAGATGGTCCCAGCACTGGCACAACAGTATAAACTGGAATGTCATGGACTTGGAAGTGATGTCAGCAAGGTTAGAGATGCATTGAAGAAGAAGCATCCAGTAGTAGCACTGATGGGACCAGGATATTTTACGAAGAAAGGTCATTTTATCGTATTGGTTGCGATCGATGATAATGATCAGGTAACGGTTGCAGATGTTGGAAGCAGACAGCGTACACAGTACAAATATCCACTAAAAGAAGTGATCGCACAGACGAAGTCAGCATCAGCAGGAGGTCCATGCTGGGAGATTTATTCTGATCAAAGGATATCTGCGAAGGCTGATAAGAAGGCAAAGCAGCTGAAGGCTGAGAAGAAATACAGAAGCAAAGAATTTAAAGCAATGTATAATGAGATCAAGTCAGTATTGCAGAAGAATTATCAGTTAGCGGTTCCACTAAAGAAAGGAACACTAGTTAGTGAAGAACAGTTTGTTACGATCACATCCTTAGGAATCAACGATAAAGTTTCCGTAATGGATGCGAGCAAGAAGTTAACAAGTGATGTCGATCTTGACACAGTAGTAGATGAGATTCAGGCAGAGGCAGTCAAAGATTCTTTTTGGAATACGATCATGATCGCACCTGACAAAACTAATTTAACAGATAAATAAAATAGTATATATTACATAAAGAAAAGCACAGAATCATTGAGTATGATCAATGATTTCTGTGCTTTTTCTATTCTAAAAAATAGGAGGAAAGAAAAATGAAGATTCAAAATATGATCAAAAAAATAACGATTGCTGTATTATCTGCAGCAATGATGCTTGCACCTATCGTTAATATCAAAGCGGCATCAACAGATGTGGTCGATACAAGCAAAACCGGATCCATAACGATCCACAAATATGACATGACAGCAGCAAAACAGGCCGGTGTTAATACCAGTCAGTTTACACCAATAGGAAAACAGGACGCTGCTGCGGAAGCAGCCTTGGAAAAATATGCAATCAAAGGTGTGGAATTTAGTTACCTGCGAGTTGGAGATGTTGAACAGCAGAGTGAGAATGGAAAGATCCAGATGATCTATGAACTTCCAACCACAATACAGCAGATTTTGGGTTTGACATCTTCTGATGCAGCTAAAACAGAAGGAAGTAAGACATATTTTACAAGCCAGCAGATCAATGAGAAACTTGCCAAGGTATTAGAAGATAATACGGTAACGAAAGATAAATTAGAAGATTACATGGGAAAGAATGGGACAGCCATGGATGAGACTAATGCTAATGGTGTGACAAGTAAAGACAAATTGCCATTGGGTCTTTACCTGATCGTTGAGACAAAGGCACCAGAAAATGTAACTTACACAACAAATCCATGGTTTGTACAGTTGCCATCCACGGATTCTAAGGGAGATGACTGGTTCTATGATGTGATCTGTTATCCAAAGAATGAAACTGGAAATCCAACACTTGACAAAAGAGTACGCAATAATCCAGATCAGGACAATGTAACAACTGCCAATACAGACAGACTGGCAGATTTTACTTCTGCAAGAAATGAATATAAATACCAGAGTACCGTGACAGCCTCTAAAGCAGAAAGACTGGATTATCAGTTCATTTCCAAATTGCCACATATCACATCATCAGCAACCTACATGTCAACTTATACATTTAACGATACGATGGCAAAAGGAATGACATATGGGAAAGATGCCGTGATCGCAATCTATGAAACTAAGGATGCAGCGGACAGAACAAATGTGAATAATGTTGAGAAGAGTGGAGCATTGGCTGTATGGAAGAGTTCCGACACGGATCCAAAGTTTGCAGCAACATACGGAAAATCTGGAGACGATCCTGCAATGAAGATCGAGATGACAAAAGCAGGACTTAATGAGTTGAATAAGAAATATTCTGATAAATATATTGTTGTATGCTATACAGCTAAGGTGAATACAGATGACAGCGTTATTCTTGGTGATAAAGGAAATCCAAACGATGTATCCCTTACGTGGAAGAGAACAAATACGAATTATTATGATATTTTAAAAGACAAATGTATCATATACTCTTACGGATATGATCTGACAAAGAAATTTTCTGACAGCAAGGGAGATGCAACAAAGGTTAAATTCGTTGTAAAAAATAAGACAGATAATTACTATCTGGTAGCAAGAGCAGATAGAGCAGGTGTTTATCAGGTAACAGGAAAGTCTGCAAAAGAAGCTGATGCGACTCAGTTTAGTCCGTCTTCTGATGGAAAACTTGTGATCAATGGGATCGAAGGAGATGAATATGGATTTACAGAAACACACTCCGATGCAGGATACTCCCTGTTAAAGAAAGAAGTGATCGTTAAGGTCAAAGAGACAAAAGCAGATATTACACCAACCGAAGCAAACATCACAGGGATCCAGAGTAAGTCTGATGCAGATTCCACAGCAAATGATGGAGTTCCTAATGGTGCGGTATTAAAGAATGATGTGACGGTTCAGACTACAGCAGCGAGTGCGACTGTGGATGAGACAAAGGCAACGATGACAAAACACGATGATTCTGGAAATGCATATATCAATATGCAGATCACAAATCAGAAGCAGTTCATGCTGCCAATGACAGGTGGGGCAGGAAACTATCTTCTGATCATTGCAGGGGTTGTTGTTGCTGGATGTGGGATCTTGATCTTGAACAAAAACAGAAGACGATCACAAAGATAAAATGAAACAAAAGATCATACCGATTCTGATCGTTCTGACAGGTTTTTTGCTGTTGTTTTATCCATTTACAAGCAATTATCTGTTCGAAAAGAGTGCAGGTTCGACAGTGGAAAGTTATCAGGAAAAGGCAGCCGGAATGGATCAGGCGATCATAAAAAAAGTAATGGATGAAGCAAAACAGTATAATGGGGAATTGATGCGATCTTCAGTACAGTTGACTGATCCGTTTAAGGTAAAACGTTTGGATGGAGAGATGGTTCATTATAATAGAATATTAAATATTGATGGATCATCGATCATGGGATATTTAAAGATTCCTTGCATTTCAATTAATCTGCCGATCTATCATGGGACAAGTGGGACAGTTTTGGAACATGGGATCGGACATCTGGCTACATCTTCCTTTCCGATTGGAGGAAAAGATACCCATGCGGTGCTGACTGGACATACTGGGCTTAGTTCTGCAAAAATCTTTACAGATCTGACAGAGATGAAAAAGGGAGATTTCTTTTTTATACATGTATTGGATAAAAAGCTTGCTTACAGTGTGGATCAGATCACAGTCGTGGAACCACAAGATACAAAGAAACTTCAGATCATGGAAGGAAAAGATCATGTAACATTGGTTACTTGCACACCCTATGGAGTTAATGACAAGCGTTTATTAGTCCGAGGAGTTCGCACAGCTTATCATGCAAAAGAGGAAGAGATAAGAGCAAGAAATCATCATTCGCAATGGATGGAAGTTTACAAACGGGCCATCTTTGCGGGACTATTGATCATTTGTGTATTGATCGCAGCCAGAAAAGTATATGAAAAGATGAAAAGAAAAAGCGGAGAAAGGAGATATGGGTGAAACAAAAGATCATAAATATTGTTGGAATCTTTTTTCTAGTGATAGGGATCACGTTACTGCTTTATCCGGAGATTATATCATATCTGAAACAAAAACAGTCCGATCAGACAGTGAAAGAACTGACGCAGAGGAGAAGCAAAAGAAAACAGGATGATCTACTGTATCAAAAAGCAGTCTGCTATAACAGGAAGATATTCAAAGAAAAACAAGCAGGACTAAAGGATGTATTCAGTTACCGCAGTGCACCGATCGTCTTAAGAAATGAAAAGAATACCTTCGGTTACATTAAGATACCGAAGATGAAACAGAAACTTCCATTATATTTGGGAGCGACGATGGAAAATATGAGAAAAGGAGCAGCGATCATGGGACAGACATCCCTGCCAGTAGGACAAAAAGACAGCAACTGCGTGATCGCTGCACATCGGGGATATCGGGGAATTCCGTATTTTCGGGACATCGAACAGTTAAAAACAGGCGATCAGGTGATCATTAGGAATCTATGGGAAGGACTGGATTATCGGGTTACAAAGATTAAAGTGATCGATCCATATGATATGGACAAAATTCTGATTCAAAAAGGGAAAGATATGGTCACACTTTTAACCTGTCATCCGTACCGAGGACATGGAAGATATCGGTATGTGGTGTACTGTATGAGGAATCATGGACAGAAGATCAGGAAACAAAAGGAAGATAGATAAAAATAGATGGAGAGGAGGATATGATGAAGAATGCAAAAAAGATCCTGGAAAGAAAACGAAAGATCATAGTGGTATTAGTGGTCATGGTTTCATTTGTTTCTGTTCTGGCATGGTATCAGATGAAGAAGGCACATGCTTATCAATCATATAATACAGGAGGAAACAAACATTTTAAAGATGGACATTTAACAGTGAACATCAATGGACCAAATGGGAAAAGCGATAGTCTGACAATGTATATTCATAGTGATGAATATGAAAAAAATAAAAATGTCAGCGGTGGGACATTTAATAATTCCAGACATCCATATACGGTAACGACGTATTCCGGTGGAGGTGGAGATTATAAGCTTACA
>ENA-OPAO01000221-OPAO01000221.1-human-gut-metagenome-genome-assembly--contig:-NODE-221-length-53219-cov-5.723911_pt1 | contig 53219 bp, 37 predicted proteins | sample MGYA00241054_ERZ501424 | MGnify/ENA primary metagenome ERZ501424 (study PRJEB25962, sample SAMEA2042623) | human gut metagenome | biome: human gut; feature: human-associated habitat; material: faeces...
AGTCACGTTACCCGCCATTACATTGGAAGCGGAGTCTCCCACCAAAATAACGTCCATGCCGGCGCCATCTACAATCTGCGCCATGGTATAGTCATAGGAAGTCAACATTGATATTTTTTCGCCTCTTTGTTTCATCTCAACAAGGCGATGCGTAGTTACTTTACGAGTGTCGTCTGAAATATATCCAGCCATAATGTTTAGTGTGTTAATGATTTTAAATTGCGCGCAAAGTTAGTGCTTTTTCCCATTACTTGTGCACTTGAAGCATTTTATCGTAAGTGAAGCCCCTAAAATCATCCAATACACAATGGCATAAGGGAGCAATGGACTCACGAGGATTTGTCGTGGCCAACCCTATGACAGTAGCTTCGGATGCCATGCCCGCTTTCAGTCCGTTAAAGGAATCTTCGAACACATAAGTGGTGCTAGGTGTTGTTCCGAACACTTCCATTCCAAGCAGGAAACAATCGGGAGCCGGCTTGGACCGGGTAAACATTTCCGCCGTAAGGATACGGTCGAACATCGTTCTCACTTCGGGACGGGCGCGATAGACAGCAGCCATTTTCTGGTCATTGGAACTGGTGACAACCGCCATTTGCACATGGTTACGGCGCAAATCGGCAATAAAATCAAGCACACCGGGAATATAATCATAATCCATTTCTTGTTCAAAGCGTATAAGGGCAGCGGTGATTTCCTCCTGTTCTTTCGCTTTTCCGCCAAAAAAAGTATCGTAGATGTAGGTCAGCGTCTGACCTTTCACGCGGTTTTCCAAATCATCCATACCCAGATAATCGACACCAGCTTTATGCCAAAAGAAAGAATACTGTGCTTCAGTATCCATGATCACTCCGTCAAAATCAAAAAGGACGGCTGTTGTTTTTATTGTATCCATGATTAAAACAAATATAATATTCAGCCGCAAAGGTCTGAATAATCATCGAACTGAGCAAATATTTCCTATCTTTGCAGATGCTTAATTGACGAATATCAAATGAATGATCCGCATATTTTAGGAACCGAACGAATCGGCAAGCTTCTTGTACAGTATTCTATTCCTGCCATTATCGGAATGACAATCACTTCACTGTACAATATCATCGACAGTATATTTATCGGTCATGGCGTAGGCGCCATGGGTATTGCCGGACTTGCCATTACTTTCCCGTTGATGAACCTGGTGGTTGCTTTCTGTACACTGGTTTCGGCAGGCGGTTCTGCCATTTCGTCCATACGGCTGGGGCAGAAAGATATGGACGGGGCAGCGGAAGTGTTGAACAACACCCTGATGCTCTGCCTGGTCAACTCATTCCTGTTTGGCAGCATCTCTTTCTTCTTCCTGGATGAGATCCTGCGTTTCTTCGGGGCCAGCAACGACACCTTGCCCTATGCGAGGGACTTTATGCAAGTGATCTTGCTGGGTACTCCCATTACCTATACGATGATCGGGCTGAACAATGTGATGCGTGCCACCGGTTATCCCAAGAAAGCCATGCTGACCTCAATGGTTACGGTGGTCTGCAACATCATACTGGCCCCTGTCTTTATCTTCCACTTTGACTGGGGCATCCGCGGTGCGGCAACGGCAACTGTCATCTCACAGTTCATCGGTATGGTGTGGGTAGTGAGCCATTTCCTGCAAAAGACAAGTATCGTACGGTTGCAGCCGGGGTTCTGGAAAATGAAAAAACGCATTATCAGCAGCATATTTTCCATAGGGATGTCACCGTTCCTAATGAATGTAACGGCGTGCGTCATTGTAATCATCGTCAACAACAGCCTGCAACATTACGGCGGCGACATGGCTATCGGAGCATATGGCATAATGAACCGGCTACTGGTGCTGTATGTAATGATTGTATTAGGGCTGACTATGGGTATGCAGCCCATTGTCGGCTATAACTTCGGAGCACAGAAACACGACCGGGTAAAGGCAACCTTGCGCCTGAGCATCATTGCAGGCGTATGCATCACCAGCACCGGCTTTATCATCTGCGAACTGTTTCCGCATGCCGTATCGGCAATCTTTACGAGTGATGAGCAGTTGATTGACATGGCTTCAAGAGGAGTGCGCATCGGCATAGCCATGTTCCCGCTGGTGGGTGCGCAAATCGTTATCGGCAACTTCTTCCAAAGTATCGGCAAAGCGAAGATCAGCATATTCCTGTCCCTCACCCGGCAACTGCTATACTTATTGCCGGGATTGATTATCCTCCCCCGCTACATGGGACTGGATGGCATCTGGACCTGTATGCCCGTATCAGACTTCTTTGCTTTCGTTACGGCTGTCATCGCGCTGTGGATATACATAAGCCGCACTCGCCACTATACTACCGTCAAACAGGTGCACCGTACGATGTGCAAATGATGCATCATGCCGGGAGTGCGTCACCATGACAATGGTAGTGCCCTCTTTGTTCAATTCGGTCAGCAAAGCCATCACCTCCGCACCGTTCTTGGAATCCAGGTTACCGGTAGGCTCATCGGCAAGAATCAACTTCGGGTTCGTTACCACAGCGCGGGCAATGGCCACACGCTGCTGCTGTCCGCCGGAAAGTTGTTGCGGGAAGTGCTTGGCCCGGTGACCGATATTCATCCGTTTCAGAATATCATCCACCATGCGTTTGCGCTCTCCGGCTTTTACGCCCAGATATGTGAGGGGAAGTTCCACATTCTCGTAGACGTTCAGTTCGTCTATCAGGTTAAAACTCTGGAACACAAATCCCAGTTGGCCCTTGCGTACGCGGGTACGTTCCTTTTCTTTCAAATCCGCCACTTCCTGCCCAAACAGCTTATAACTGCCCTCCGTAGGATTATCCAACAAACCGAGTATATTCAGCAAAGTGGACTTGCCACAGCCGGACGGCCCCATAATGGCTACAAACTCTCCCTCTTTGACTTCGAGGTTTACGTGATTCAGTGCTACCGTCTCTACTTCCGAAGTACAGAATACTTTACTGATGTTATTAATTTCAATCATAATATCCATTTTTATTTATATTATCTTTTTATTCACTCTTAATACTGTTCACCGGATTTTCGTTGGCTATCCGCCAGGATTTCCAAAGAACACAACCTACTATTATCACCAGATTGACGATTATCACCAGCAGATATACAATCCAACCGAGAGGAATCTGCTCGGCAAACTGTTCCATCCAGACGCCGTTGATGTACCATGACGCGAGGCTTCCGAGAATAACCGCCGGCAATGCCACAACAAGTATGTCCTTAGAAAGCAGTTCCAAGATAGAAGATGCTTCCGCGCCGTTCACTTTGCGAATGGCAATCTCCTTACTGCGACGGCGCACTTCATCGGCGGTATATCCTATCAAACCCATCAGCATGACGAAGAACATTGTTATGGCCGCCATCAATGTGGCATTGCGGAACACGCGAACGGAATTATAAGAGTCGGTAATCTTCTTTTCATAGCCGATGAAGTCGATAGTCTGATTATGGAAAGCATCAGCTACATCTTTGTTCAGTTGTTGCAGATTCCGGACAAAAGGTTCTTTCAGACGGACATGTATCGTTCCCACGAAATATTTATTGTAGCGTGCAACGAAAGGCATCTTGTCGGCAGTAAAGTCCTCTATCTGAAAATCTTTCAGCACTCCCACCACCTTCATCTGTGCAGTGCCGTCAACATCAACTGTGCGTCCCACAGCATCATTCCCCCAATGCATCATATCTGCGAATGTTTCGTTCACTATAACTTCATCTTCCGTACGGGCCATGCGGCCGGTCTTGAACGTCATGCCCATCATCGCCGGATAATCCTCACGCATATAGTAACAAGCACGTGTGGAGAAGAGCGCATTGCCCGATTCATCGCGAATCATAGATCCGCTGTATCCACTGATAGGAGTATTATTGGCACTGGTAACAGCCTCTACATAAGGAAGCCCCTTAAAAAATTGGAAAGCGGCGTCACACTCTTTTTCCTTATTCCAATAAGCATTGGCAAGCGCCAGCCGTTGCGGGTTATACCCCATATCCTTGTTCAGTACATATTGATATTGCGCCATCACCACACACATAAGTCCGCTGATGAATGCCACACCCGCAAACTGGATGAAAAGCAGCGGACGTTTCCACCCCTTCTTACCCTCGGTGTAACGGCGGAATACCTGAGATACGGGAATACGGGCAAACAATCGCCCCGGCAACACCCCGCCCACTATAAACAATACGCCGATTACCGTCAACGGAACCCAAATGCGCTCCGGAGCAAGCAGTAAGGAGAGCTTTGCCGCAGCAGTATCCTCAAAGAACTCCCGAAAATTCAGCAGCACCAAAGCCATTAAGAGCAAGGCTGCCACAATGATGATGCCCGTCTCCAAAAGGAACATACCGAATATCTTACCGCCGCTTGCACCATTGCACTTATGCACGCCTACCGCTTTGGCACGATAGGTGAGCGAAGAAATGGAAATCAACACATAATTCAACGCCGCTATAAAAAGAATGGCAAAGCCGAGAACGCTCATGATATTACGCATCCGTTTCACACTCTCATAGTTCCGGTATGTATCGCGGATAGGCTTTACAAACGCCGTATATCCATATTTCGTTTTACTCTCTTCCGGACGGTACTTCTCTATCATAGCGTCTATACGTGCGTTCACCACCGACTTGTCCGCACCGGGACGGAAACGGATATATTCAGGATAACTGTCCCCGCCCTGCCATGAATAGTTACCGCCGGAACCTTCGTTCCATAAGGTAGGCATGGAGATAACGGCTTCAGGATTGACAGTAGCGTTTGCGGGCAATGCCTTATACGTGCCCTTCACCATAAAATCCTTCTCGTGATTGTAATTGATGGTCTTCCCCACCGGATCCTCTCCGCCGAATATCTTCTTGGCAAAGCGGTCGCTCAGGAAAATCACATCAGGCTGCTGAAGGTCCTTTACCGGATTGCCACTCAGCACCTCGATACCCATTGTCTGAAAAAAGAGCGAGTCTGCCACAATCTTTTTTTCATCAAAACGAATGTTGCCATTGTACAAGGGAGAATTTTTCCAGTAGCAAGTGCTGGTGGCAGCTTCCACCTGTTCCGGAAAATTCTCCAATATGGCGCCTGCCACAGGACCACAGTTCTGTTCTTGTGGTGGATACTTTTCGCCTTTGACGGTAAATACAGACCAGATTTGGTAAAGGTTGTCATAGTCTTTGTAGCAGGTATCAAAGCTCTGCTCGTATGCAACGCGGGAGAAAAGCAGGATACTCATCGTCAGGCTTAACCCCAAGGAGATAATTTTGATGATGTTCGAGCCGCGTCCCCGGAGCAAAGTTTGAATGACATAATAGATTTGTTTCATACTATATTTATATTGTTATGTTTTTATTTATTATGTTATTTTTCCTGCCTAAGATAATGCAGAAAGCGTGCCAAAACAGTTATAGTACTGGTTGTCAGCAAGTAGTGGACAGACCGTATAAGTATCAGTGTCTAATAATTAGACACAGCCTGTCCAATAATTAGACACAGCAGCCCATCCAGTATGTTCTTATATTCTTCCGTCTGAAAAGAATCCATGTCCTTTTGTATAGTGTTGCAGTGAAACAAAATCTCTTTTACAGGACAGAAAAACGGAAAATAGGACAACTTTTCTATTGAATGAAAACTCTACCTTTGCCCTCAGTTTTCATAGGCATACACTTATATACCAAGCTGATTAATATGATAAAGCCATATAAATCCTTACTCCTATCATTCCTCTGCCTGTTCATGGCTGGCTGCGACATGATAGACTATCACCCGTATGATGTGCGCATCAGCGGTGAGACCGACGTAAATGCCCATAACATTGCAGAGATAGAACAGAAATGCAAAGGCAAGACAACGATTAAATTCGTGACTATGGGCGACTCGCAACGCTGGTATGACGAGACGCTGGATTTCGTAGGAGAGATAAATAAGCGCGACGACATCGACTTCGTTATTCATGGCGGTGACATGAGTGACTTCGGTGTTACTGACGAGTTCCTTTGGCAACGCGACATTATGAACAAGCTCCACGTGCCCTATGTTACCTTGATTGGCAACCACGACTGCCTTGGCACAGGAGAAGAGACATATCGCGCCGTATTCGGCGACCCCAACTTTTCGTTCATTGCCGGACGGATAAAATTCGTATGCCTGAATACCAACGCTATGGAGTTCGACTACTCCCGCCCCATTCCCGACTTCACCTTTCTTGAAAACGAAATTACCGACCGTAAAGACGAGTTCGACAAAACCGTAGTGTCCATGCATGTCCGCCCTTATGCCGACCAGTTCAATAACAACGTGGCACGTGTCTTTCACCGTTACGTAACCGAGTTCCCCGGCATACAATTCTGTACCGCCGCCCACGAACACCATGTATTCGAGGAAAACCTCTTCGAGGACGGCATCATGTACTACATGAGCGACTGTATGAAGAACCGCAATTACTATATATTCACCATAACACCCGACGGATATGAACGCGAAGTGGTCTATTTCTAATCAACCCGTACTCGCCGCCGTTATCAGCCTGCTGCTATTGTGGTGCGGCGCGCTTTCTGCGCAAGAAAGAGATACAGTGATTATCGTGAAACACGATACTGTCTACCTGCAACGCAAGCCTGATACCATTGTGACCGGCCGTACACGTCACAGCCGTTACGACCGGCGTGTGCACCGCTATCGCAAACATTGGGAAGCCTTGATTCCCACACACACCAAAATACAGTTTGCCGGCAACATGGGTTTGCTGTCACTGGGTACAGGCTGGGATTACGGAAAACGTAACCAGTGGGAAACGGATATATTTCTGGGTGTCCTGCCCAAATATCAGTCCGATTGCACCAAACTGACATTTACCTTGAAGCAGAACTATATCCCCTGGAGCCTGCAAATCAAGGAAAGCCGGTTCTCGGCAGAACCTCTCACCTGCGGTATGTACTTCAACACCGTATTCGGTGACGAATTCTGGGTGAACGAGCCGGACCGCTATCCGAAAGGCTATTACGGCTTCTCGTCCAAAGTACGCATCCATGCTTTTCTGGGACAACGTATCACGTACGACATCGATCCCCGCCGCAGGTTTACGGCAAAGTCCATTACGTTCTTCTATGAACTGAGCACCTGCGACTTATACATAGTAAGCGCCTTCACCAACAAATACCTGAAACCAAGGGATTACCTAAGCCTGTCTTTCGGATTGAAGTTGCAATTGCTGTAAGTCCGCTACCCGTATCTTAACTGTGATACGGTATGTATTATTCCGGTACTTCTCAATTTATTATTTCATCTTTCTCTCCTTCTTGAAAACATTCTCGGGAAAATGAAATATATTTGTCCTCACAAATATAAAAAGACACTGTTCTGCCATGAAGAAATCCGGAAACATTCTTATCGTTGACGACAATCGGGGCGTACTCACCGCCTTGCAACTGCTGTTGAAACCTTATTTTGATAAAATAACCACCCTTTCTTCACCAGTTACCCTTCCCGGCACCTTGCGCGAAGATACGTGGAAGGTAGTGCTTCTCGATATGAATTTCACGTCCGGCATCAATACCGGGAACGAGGGACTTTACTGGCTGCACGAAATAAAGAAGCAATATCCGTCACTGCCTGTGGTACTGTTCACCGCCTATGCCGACATAGACCTTGCCGTACGCGGAATAAAAGAAGGTGCAACGGACTTTGTCGTCAAGCCCTGGGACAACGGAAAGCTGGTAGAAACCCTGCTCAATGCCGCACAAGACACCCCTACATCCGGAAAGAAGAAAGCAACGGCTGCAACTGCCGTTTCTTCCATGTACTGGGGAGAAAGTTCCGCCATGCAACAACTTCGCATGCTGGTGGAGAAAGTAGCCGTTACCGACGCCAATATACTTATTACCGGTGAGAACGGTACAGGCAAGGAGATGCTTGCCCGCGAAATACACGCCCTCTCCACACGCCACCATAAAGAAATGATAAGCGTGGATATGGGCGCCATTACCGAAAGCCTTTTTGAAAGCGAACTTTTCGGACACATGAAAGGCTCCTTCACCGATGCCCATGCCGACCGTCCCGGTAAGTTTGAGTCTGCCGACCACAGCACTCTCTTCCTTGACGAAATAGGCAATCTCCCCTATCATCTGCAAGCCAAACTGCTGACTGCACTTCAGCGCCGCAGCATTGTACGCGTGGGAAGCAATACGCCTATCCCGATAGATATCCGCCTTGTTTGTGCCACCAACCGCCACCTATCTGAAATGGCGGATAAAGGAGAGTTTCGCGAGGACCTGCTCTACCGCATCAATACCATTCATCTTGAAATTCCTGCACTGCGAGAACGGCCGGAAGATATTATTCCACTGGCAGAACGCTTCATCACACGCTTCTGCAAGCAATATGGAAAGCCTGCTTTGCGTCTGGACAATTCAGCACGTGAGAAGCTGACGCTGCATCCCTGGTTCGGTAATATCCGCGAGCTGGAGCATGCCATTGAAAAGGCCGTTATTATCTGCGACGGCACATTTCTCTCTGCCGGATCGTTCCAGTTACAACGCAGAAACGAAGCACCGGAAACGCCCGTATCCACCCTTGAAGATATGGAAAAGCAGATGATACGCCAGACACTGGAGAAATGTGGTAGTAACCTCTCGGCTGTTGCCTCGCAACTGGGGATTACTCGGCAAACGCTTTATAACAAAATGAAAAAGTACGGGCTCTGAAAACATAAGAAGCATAAGCCAGAAATAGTATGAAGTATAAGAATATAAACCAATATTATGTTTTTCAGACTGCCGTCAGCCTGCTCATTGCCTTAGCTGCAGGAGCAATGTGGACTTTGTATTTTCTTAAAGCTCCGACATTGCATGGCTTTAACGCCCCTCTGTTCTGGGCTGTCTTCTTCACCGTACTTCTTCCCCTGGCAATACGCCGGCAGCAACGGTTGTACCACCGCCACACCCGCAAAGTCCTTTTCATGCTTGATGCCATTGAAAACAACGACACCGCCATTCATTTCTCCGAGACGGACGGAAACGAAGATAGCCGTCTCATAAACCGTTCCCTGAACCGCGTAGCCCACATCTTATATAATGTAAAAAGCGAAACTGCCCAACAAGAGAAATACTACGAGCTTATCCTCGACTGCGTCAATACCGGCATCGTCGTGCTGAACGACAACGGAGCCATTTATCAAAAGAACAACGAAGCCCTGCATCTGCTCGGACTGGAAGTATTCACCCACATCCGCCAACTGTCACGTGTGGACAATCATCTTATGGATTTACTCACCACCTGCCGTTCCGGTGACAAATTTCAGGTAGCATTCGGCAACGAACGCGGCACAGTAAACCTCTCCGTCCGCGTCAGCGACATCACCGTCCGCAAGGAACACCTGCGCATCCTCGCCCTGAACGACATCAACAGCGAGTTGGACGAAAAAGAAATAGACTCATGGATACGACTCACACGTGTACTGACCCACGAGATTATGAACACCATAACCCCTATCACCTCCCTTAGCGACACTCTGCTGGAACTCACCGAAGAAAAAATATCCAAAGAAGAGATACGCAACGGTCTGGAAACAATCAGCAGCACCAGCAAAGGATTGCTCGCCTTCGTCGATTCCTACCGCAAATTCACACATATCCCTACTCCCGAACCGACCTTATTCTACCTCAAAGGCTTCATCGGCCGCATGGTGGAGCTGGCACGCCATCAGTATCCCGGTATCCCCGTAACTTTCCATGCCTCCATCGTTCCCAACGACCTGATACTTCATGCAGACGAGAACCTCATTTCACAAGTCATCATCAACCTGCTGAAGAATGCCATGCAGGCTTTTGAGAAGTCCTCCTCTCCAGCAGAGGAAAAGCACATCCATATACGCGCCTATTGCGATGAAGCTGAAGCTGTATTGATTGAAATAACCAACAATGGTCCTGCCATCCCCCCGAACATTGCCGAACATATATTTATTCCCTTCTTCACCACCAAAGAAAACGGAAGCGGAATAGGACTCAGCATCTCCCGGCAAATCATGCGCTTGTCCGGTGGAAATCTCTCCTTGAGACCGGGAAAAGAGACAACTTTTGTACTGAAATTTAATTGAACTAACTAAATATTGTATTTGTTATTAATTATAAATACCTTTGTACACTAAGGTACAAAAAGCATTTATAATAAACTTTATAACACAATACTTATGTTATTTACAGCAGAAAACATTCTACTCGTAGGTTCTATTTTACTTTTCGTCAGCATCATCGTAGGCAAGACCGGTTATCGTTTCGGAGTTCCCGCTTTATTGCTCTTTCTGGTAGTGGGTATGCTCTTCGGCAGTGACGGACTGGGATTGCAATTCCATAATGCAAAAGAAGCGCAATTCATCGGTATGGTAGCCTTGAGTATCATACTGTTTTCGGGCGGTATGGACACTAAGTTTACTGAAATCAAACCCATCCTTTCCCCCGGTATCGTACTGTCCACTTTGGGTGTTCTCCTGACGGCATTGTTCACCGGACTGTTTATATGGTGGCTTTCGGGCATGAGCTGGACCAATATTCATCTGCCGCTAATCACATCCTTGCTGCTGGCTTCCACCATGTCGTCTACCGACTCGGCATCGGTATTCGCCATTCTGCGCTCACAGAAGATGAACCTGAAGCACAACCTTCGCCCTATGCTGGAGTTGGAAAGCGGAAGTAACGACCCGATGGCTTATATGCTGACTATCGTACTGATTCAGTTCATCCAGTCCTCAGGGATGGGCGTTTCCCAAATAGCTCTCTCTTTCGTGATACAGTTTATTGTGGGTGCCGCAGCCGGTTACCTGCTGGGCAAATTGGCCATCCTTATGCTGAACAGGCTGAATATAGACAACCAGTCGCTCTATCCCATATTGCTGCTGTCGTTTGTCTTCTTCACATTCTCCGTTACCGACTTGATGAAAGGCAACGGCTACCTGGCCGTCTACATTGCCGGCATGATGGTGGGCAACAACAAAATTATGCACCGCAAGGAGATTTACACGTTTATGGACGGGTTGACATGGCTTTTCCAAATTATCATGTTCCTTTGTCTCGGTCTGCTTGTCAATCCGCACGAAATGCTGGAAGTAGCCGTCGTAGCACTGCTCATCGGCGTATTTATGATTGTTATAGGGCGGCCGCTCAGTGTATTTCTCTGTCTGCTTCCGTTCGGAAAACGTATCACTCCGACATCCAAGCTCTTCGTTTCCTGGGTAGGGCTGCGTGGTGCGGTTCCCATTATCTTTGCCACCTATCCGGTAGTGGCAGATGTACCCGGCGCCGACGTGATCTTCAACATTGTATTTTTCATCACAATCCTATCTCTCGTCATTCAAGGTACTACCGTCTCAAAGGTGGCACGCCTGCTGGGACTTTCTACTCCAATGGAAAAGACAGGCAATGACTTCGGAGTAGAGCTGCCCGAGGAAATCGACTCCGACCTGCGCGATGTAACCGTTACCCAAGAGATGCTCGACAAAAAAGGCGACACTCTCAAAAACATGAACCTCCCCCAGGGGACCCTCGTCATGATAGTGAAACGCGGCAATGAGTACCTGATACCCAACGGCACCCTAAAACTCCACGTAGGAGACAAGTTGCTCCTTATTTCTGAAAAGGTCAAAGAATAGGAAATAAAGGAGAACAGTCTCCATGAAAAAAACTTCAAACCACTTGCTTTGCATCACTATAAGCCCTATATTTGCGCAGTTTTAACTAAAGTGTGCAATTATACGAATGGAACAAGAACAACTGTTCATTGACTATATAGAACGAAGCATCGTACAAAATTGGGATAAAAATGCCCTAACCGACTACCAGGGAATCACCCTACAATATAAAGATGTTGCCCGAAAGATTGCAAAATTTCATATCGTATTGGAAAGCGCCGGTATCCGGCCCGGTGATAAAATAGCCGTATGCGGTCGTAACAGCGCCCATTGGGCAGTGTGCTTTCTGGCAACAGTGACCTATGGTGCTGTCATTGTTCCTATTCTCCACGAATTCAAGGCAGACAACATACACAACATCGTCAATCATTCCGAAGCCAAACTTCTTTTTGTGGGCGATCGGGCCTGGGAAAACCTGAACGAAGAAGCTATGCCGCTGTTAATGGGAGTGGTACTGCTGACGGATTTCACTCCGGTCGTTTGCCGGGACGAACGACTCATGGAAGCATTCGAACACCGTAATGCTATCTATGGCGCACGCTATCCCAAAAACTTCCGTCCCGAACATATCTGCTATCGCAAGGAACAGTCTCCTGAAGAATTGGCGGTCATCAATTACACTTCCGGCACCACCGGCTATTCCAAAGGCGTAATGCTGCCTTACCGCAGTTTGTGGTCCAACATAGCCTATTGTCACGAAATGCTGCCTGTGCGTCCCGGTGACCACATCGTTTCCATGCTTCCCTTGGGACACGTTTTCGGCATGGTATACGACTTTCTTTACGGCTTCTCGGCAGGCGCACATCTCTACTTCCTTACCCGCATGCCATCGCCGAAGATTATCGCGCAATCATTCTCTGAAATCAAACCGCGTGTCATCTCCTGCGTGCCTCTTATTGTGGAGAAGATTATCAAGAAAAACATCCTGCCGCTTATCGACAACAAAATAGGTAAGCTGTTGCTGCGCATGCCCATCGTCAACGATAAGATAAAAGCCGATATGCGCAAGAAAGCAATGGATGTTTTCGGCGGTAATTTTGACGAAATCATTATTGGCGGCGCTCCTTTCAATGCCGATGTGGAACGCTTCCTCAAGCAGATAGGCTTCCCCTACACCATTGCCTACGGTATGACAGAATGTGGCCCTATCATTTGTTCCAGCCGTTGGGAAACCCTGAAACTCGCCTCATGCGGAAAAGCCACTACCCGCATGGAGGTGAAGATAGACTCTCCCGATCCTCAAAATGTAGCGGGCGAAATTATCTGCCGGGGAACCAATCTTATGCTGGGATACTACAAGAATACCGAGGCTACCTCGCAAATCATCGATGTCAACGGCTGGCTGCATACGGGCGACCTTGCCACAATGGATGCAGACGGCTACGTCACCGTACGCGGACGTAGCAAAAATATGCTTCTAACCTCCAGCGGACAGAACATATACCCTGAAGAGATTGAAAGCAAACTGAACAACATGCCTTACGTATCGGAGTCTTTGATTGTATTGCAGCACGACAAACTCGTCGCCCTGATATATCCCGACTTCGACGATGCCTTCGCTCATGGACTCCAACAGGCCGATATAGAAAAAGCAATGGAAGCCAACCGAAATGAGCTGAACCTACTATTGCCGGCATACAGCCAGATAACCAAAGTGAAGATACACTTTGAGGAATTTGAAAAGACCGCCAAGAAGAGCATCAAACGCTTCATGTATCAGGAAGCTAAAGGCTGAAATTCTTAAAAAAGATATAGGAAAGGACGAAAATACATAAGAAGTGTTATAAAACATACTTTTTTTCTTGGATAGTTTGCAAATATCCCAAGAGTCCGTATCTTTGCAATGTGTTTTTCATAGTATTAGATTTAAGGTTAACAAAGGTTGGAGTACAGCGGTACTCCTTTTTTTATGTCTATACTTTTCATTCCTTGAAATATTCATTATCTTTACCTTAAAATAAAAAGAAAGGAAAAGAAATGGATATACAGACTTTCATCAGTAACTATCAGGAAGCATTCGGCATGCAAGCTGAACTCCCCATCACATTCTGGTACTCCGACCGATTGGAAGCTCCAACAGAGAAAATAAACGGTTGCTTGTTCAAATGCATGAAGTTAGTCAGAGAAGGAAAGACAGTCAGCCTTAATGCAGAGACAATGGGCTGCGGTGGCGGAAAGTTCTACACCGGATTTACGGAAATGCCGGAACATGTTCCTAACTTCGTATCCCTAAAAGAAAAATATAAGAGAACTCCCGAAATGGTAACCGACTTCATTCGGGAAATCCAAGTGCCCAAAGCCAAGAAAAATTACCTGCATTTTGCACGCATAGACCGAATATCCTCTTTTGATGATGTGGAAGGCATATTATTCCTCGCTACTCCTGACATTCTATCGGGCTTGGCCACCTGGGCATATTATGACAACAATGCACCGGATACGGTTTCATCTCCATTCGGCTCAGGATGCTGTTCTGTTGTGACCCAAACGATTCTCGAAAATCAAAAGCAAGGAAGACGTACTTTCTTAGGATTCTTCGATCCGTCTGTCCGTCCCTGTTTCGAAGCAGACATATTAAGTTTTGCTGTTCCGATGTCACGATTCAAAGTGATGTACCACACAATGCGCGAAAGTTGCCTGTTCGATACGCATGCGTGGGGAAAGGTTAAAGAAAGGATACAAAAAAGCCCTCAAGAAGAAGTCTCTTCCAATCGTCCTGCCGTTTCATTCAGGATTCTGCCTGATATACAGCTACGTGAAGTGAGGATAGAAGACGCTGCCGCTATTTATCACGCCATCGATACACATCGGGATTATATGCGTATCTGGTTGCCATTTGTCGACACTCTGAAATCTACGACCGACGAAGAGGAGTTCCTAAAAGGCGTACTTTCTGCTCCTGATGACCGCTACGAACCTATATTCGGCATCTGGAACGAGCATAATGAAATCTGCGGATTAATAGGGTTTCATTTCTCCGACTTTGCCAATCATCGTACGGAAATCGGATATTGGCTCCTACCGGAGTATCAACATCGCGGCATCATGACCCAGTGCGTTCGCTGCTTATGTCGATGGGCCATTGAGACAAAAGAAATAAAGCGCATACAAATCCGTTGTGCCACAGGCAATGCGGCAAGCAATGGTATCCCTCTTCGATTGGGCTTTCGGCTCGAAGGGACGGAACGCGCCGGTGAATTGTTAGCGTCGGGAGAGTATACCGATGTACATGTTTACAGTATATTAAAAGAAGAAATAGAAGCATCATTCTAAAGAAACAAGTAATTTATGGAACAAACTATTCAGCTCAACGAGCACAATAAGCAGGAGTATCCCCCCATGCATACCTGCGAACACATCATTAACCAGACAATGATAAGACTATTCGGCTGTGGACGCTCTGTCTCAGCACACATAGAGCGCAAAAAAAGCAAACTAGACTACCGTTTGACAACTTGCCCCACAGAAGAACAAATCAAGAATCTGGAAAATGCGGTAAACCAAATAATAATGCAGCATCTCCCTGTTACTACCGAATTCATCACTCAGAAAGAGGCAAAAGGACGTTTCGACTTGAAACGCTTGCCAGAAGACGCTTCAGAAACTGTACGCGTAGTAAAAGTAGGCGATTACGATGAATGTCTTTGCATCGGCACGCATGTTGCCAATACATCCGAAATAGGCACATTCAAAATTATCAGCCACGATTGGGATGAAGAGAACAAGCGCTGGCGGATACGTTTTAAATTAGTATGAAAATCAAACAAAATTAAATAAAAAGATAGTAATATTGGCATTATATAAGTAAAATAGTCAGCATCCTTATGACAAATAGTCAATAAAGTCAACACTAACCTATTGGCATGCAGTTTGCGATATACCAAGTGAACGACGGTTCGGAAAACAAATGATAAAAGCCGAAAGACGGACATCTGGAAACAACGAAAACCGAAGTTCAGAACAAACTGAATGTATAACTTTTAAAAGATAGGAGACTATGATTATGATGCCTGTAAGAAGAACTCAGAATTGGTTACCAAGTATCTTTAACGATTTCTTTGACAACGATTGGATGGTAAAAGCCAATGCAACTGCACCTGCCATCAATGTGTTTGAAACAGAAAAAGAATACAAAGTAGAGTTGGCAGCTCCCGGCATGACAAAGGAAGACTTCAACGTTCATATCGATGAAGAAAACAACCTGGTCATCAGCATGGAGAAGAAAACGGAAAGCAAGGAAGAAGGCAATAAAGATGAAAAGAGAGAAGGTCGCTATCTGCGTCGCGAGTTTTCATATACCAAATTCCAACAGACAATGATCCTTCCGGATGATGTTGACAAAGAAAAGATTTCCGCCCAAGTAGAAAATGGCGTATTGAATATCAATCTGCCGAAATTCACTGAACAGGAAAAAGAAAAAGCTAAAAGATTCATTGACGTGAAATAAAGTAACTGGTAATTAGGGAAATGCCCCGGTGCAATGTGATTGGCATCGGGGCATTTTTATAATATTATAATTGATAATCAACATTTGGCTTCTTTCCTCTTTCCTTTCAGAAAACGGTTTGTCAACCAACTGCGTATAGGCTCATCATAAAGTTTCAAGCAAGCATAAGCAAGAATGAAAGATCCGGCAAAGGTTAATATCATATAAGGTATACCCTCCGCCAAAGTTGCATTATTATTACATACCCATGCCGTATAAGTGTATATCAATGGATAGTGCGTTGTATATACCGGATATGAAATATCTCCCAAGAACTTGCACATTTTAGTGGAACGTTTACCGGTTATTTTCCCTCCAGCCCCCATAGAGACAATCACAGGAAAAACAAACAGTATGCAGCAAGCCTCGTACAGCCCATTCATCCAGAAGTGATTTTCTCCACCCAAACGAGGAAAAGACAAGATCACTACAATCATCAGGCTACACCACCAGAAGGCACGTTTTTTAATGTGAACCAACCATCCCAATCGGAACAACAGCAGTCCGCCGAAGAATGGATACATCAATCGAACAATTCCCACATATTGCTGTCTCCAATTCAACGACCAACCGCCAACGATATCTCCTGTTGGTGCTGTGAGGCAATAATGTACCGTAAAACATCCGGCTATCAAGACTAAAACAGTCAAAGCTGTTTTGCTGAATCGCCGAACGAATAGCGCATAAAGGATATTACCTATGTATTCAAAATAAAGCGACCAAGCCGGAGCATTCAGCGGATGCATCTCCGCCCAACCGCGAATGTCCCATTTCAAAGGAAGCGGAAGTAAAGTGCATCCCAGCAGCATAACCAATAACATAGTTCCTACCGTTGTATTTTGGATGGGCGGGAAACAAGGAGACTCCTGAAAAAAGAAAAATACCGCCCCTACGATACTCCCTACTATAACCATCGGATGCAAACGTATAATACGTCGTTTGAAAAAAGTGACGGTACTCATCCGGTTCCAACGATCATCATAGGCATAACCTATAACAAAGCCAGAAAGCATAAAGAAAAAGTCTACCGCCAAATAACCATGGTTGATAATCTGTTCCAAGTGATTGCCGCCCGCATGTGCTTCAAAAAGATGAAAAATTACAACCATGACTGCTGCTACACCACGAAGCCCATCGAGTATTTCATAATGCGGTTTCGAGGCAAGATAAGAGTTTTGCGTGTTCATTTAGATATTAAGATGTTTATTTAGCACGCAAAGATACAAAAAAAGAGATACTTCAAAAAGACCGGACGAACAGTTACTCTAAAATATCTTCCTTATCTAAAGGCATATACGGTCCATCCTTCACTTCAAATATAACGGAAGGTTCCAGAACTTCCAAAGTATGCCACTGCCCTTTCGGAATATGAACTCCATAAATTCCATTTCCGGGATACAGTTCATAGCGCTCCATCTCTCCCCCATCAGCATTGTAGAACATCACATTAATGTGCCCACGCAGTAGAATATAGGTTTCTGCTGTATGCCGATGCCGATGTATGGGCAGCACAGTCCCTACTTCCAACGCATTAAGCAACCGTTGTGCTTTGGCGTCCAAAGTTTCATGCAAATTGAAGTTCATACGCAACCGTTCACTCTCTTTGGCCTGACCGGATACCTGATCCAGTAATTGATTGTCTATTATCATGTTGTTGTTAAGTAAACTTTGTACAAATATTTACGTCTAATAGTAGCACAACTGAGAATCAAATATTTACCTTACGATCCGCACTTATATGCTTTTAGTAGAACGCCACAAAGATAGTATTTTTTTGTCTTGAAGTATTTTACCCTGCAATTCAACCGCACCGTAACGACTATTCAACCAATGCATCCTCATTTTCTTACTTGTGCGAAGAATTGAAAAAGGAAACACAGTAGAGAAAGTAAGATAGAAGGGAAATATGAAGTTAACATCCAATCATGCAAGAAGTTAACTTTATACAGTGCAAAGTATTAACTTCGTATCAATAGGAAATTAACTTCGTACAAACACGAAGTTAATTTCCAAAATCAGCTACTTTTCCTGTAACTTCTCACAGCCCAAATATTAGCAACTATGGCAAAAATCAGCAAGGCTCCTAATTGAGGAAACAGTTCGGCCAAGCCACCGCCGCGAAGATATATTGTACGCATCACCTCAACAAAATACCTCAATGGATTTATACGGGTAATCCATTGTGCCCATTCGGGCATACTATGAATAGGAGTAAAAAGACCACTCATCAAAATAAGGACGAGCATAAAAAACCACATGACAAACATGGCTTGTTGTAACGTTGCCGAATGATTGGATATGACCAGTCCAAAACCGGAAACAACCGGCAGAAACACCAGTGCAAAAACATAAATAGTAAGAAAATGTCCGGCAGGTAAAATACCATATAGCAACCAAGCGAGTACAAAACAAATGGTAAGCACAACAAAGCCTATCAGCCAATAAGGTATCAGCTTGGCCGCAATAAATGTGAATTTATTGACCGGTGTCACATTGATTTGTTCAATAGTCCCCGCCTCTTTCTCTCCCACTACATTGAGTGCGGGAAGAAAGCCGCAAATCAGCGTCAGCAACATAACCATTAATGCAGGAATCATGAAAAGCTTATAGTTCAAAGTAGGATTATAGAGGTTCAAGGTAGAAACACTGATACGGGGAAGCGGCTTGCCTGTTAATGCTTTTACAGGTGCTTCCGACATCAGTTCACGAGAATAATCGCTGATGATGGAAGACAGATAAGAACCTCCCAGACTCCCTTTTGTTCCGTTCACCGCATTGGCTGCGACGAGCAAACGAGGAGCTTTACCGTTTATCCAATCTTTTTCAAAATCATAGGGTATCTCCAAAATGACATCTGCTGTGCCCGCTTCAATACCGAGCAAAGCCTCATCGTAAGTAGCCGGAAGCGCTGTCAGACGAAAATAGGTAGAAGCTCTAATCTTGTCTACCAGGCGACGGGATACAACGCTATGATCGTTATCCACAATATTCAGATTTATATTCTTTATCTCCAAGTTGGCAGCCCAAGGCATCAATATCATAATCATACATGGAAATATGAAAATCAGCTTTGGCAAGAATGAGTTGCGGAGCATCTGCTTGAATTCTTTTTCTATCAAATACTTAATCATAGAGGTATTTACTACTAATTGTTATAATTGAAATTACTTCATTCCAGCCTGTTCTTGAACTTCTTGAAACTAACGGTTATCAACAGAACCGCCATAACAGCCAGTATACCGATCTCGGTCAGCACCAGTGATATATCCACTCCCTCTATCATCAGTTTACGCACAGCCTGAATATACCAACGTGCGGGAATCACAGTGGAAATGCTTTGCAAAATGACAGGCATGCTCTCAACAGGGAATATCATACCCGAAAGCAACATTGTGGGCATCATCAGCATTAGTCCGGACACCAGCATAGCGGCTACCTGTGTGTGAGTAACAGTAGAGATGAGCAATCCCAAAGCCAGTGATACGAATATGAAAAGCAGCGATACGACCACCAACCAAAACAGGCTGCCTGCAACCGGAACATGGAGCACATAGACCGAAAGCAATAATATCGTAATCAGGTTAACAAACGACAATACGAAGTACGGCACTGCCTTGGCAAGAATGATAAACAGGGGCTTTACTGGGGAAACCAACAACACTTCCATCGTTCCCGTCTCCTTCTCACGCACAATGGAGATAGAAGTCATCATTGCACAAATCATCATCAGGATAAGTCCCATAACACCGGGAACAAAATTATATGCACTCTTCATCTGCGGATTATAAAGCAACTTGACTTGAGGAACAATTGCAGATGTGCGTACTCCGGGCGGAAGCATTTCTTGTCCGGTCATGGATATGATATTTGCAGCATATCCGGCTTGCATGGTAGCCATATTGGGATCGGTGGCATCGGAGATTATCTGTACTTCTGCCTCACCGGCATAGAGATGATCCGAGAAATGTTCGCTAAAAACAATTGCCATATCAATATCGCCCTTCCTAAAAAAATGATCCGCTTCTTCGGGAGAATACAAGCTGCGGATAACAGTAAAGTACTCACTGGCATCCACACGATCGATGATTTGCCGAGTTACGACATCATTGGAAGGATCGAGAACGGCAACACGCACATTCTTTACTTCGGTAGTAATGGCAAAGCCGAAAAGAATGATCTGCACAATGGGCATACCCAGCAGGATCAGCATCGTACGCCGATCGCGGAAGATATGGAAGAATTCTTTTCGGACAAAAGCTATGAATTGTTTCATGGTTATATCGCAATCTGTTTTTAAGTCTTATATCTAATATCAATCCGCCGTCCTTACAGCCTCACGAGCCAGCTGTTGGAAAACATCATCCATTGTCTCAACTCCGAACTGTCGTTTCAGCCTGTCGGGCGTGTCGAGCGCACGAATCACTCCATCCACCATGATAGATATACGGTCGCAATACTCCGCCTCATCCATAAAATGGGTAGTGACAAAAACGGTGATACCTTGATCGGCAGCCTGATAGATCAGTTCCCAAAACTGGCGGCGAGTAGCAGGATCAACTCCTCCCGTCGGCTCATCCAGAAACACAATCTTAGGATGATGAAAAATGGACACAGAGAAAGCAAGCTTCTGTTTCCATCCCAACGGCAGATTTTTCACCAATGTATCACGTTCTTTTTCCAATCCTAAACGTAGCAACAACTCGTCTGTTCTGGGAGCAATCTCCGGTTCGGGAATTCCGTATATACCGGCAAAAAGGCGAATATTCTCCCACACTTTGAGATCTTCGTATAATGAAAACTTCTGACTCATATAGCCGATATTCCTCTTCACATCCTCGGACCGGGTGGCGACATCGAAACCGGCTACCCTGGCTTTGCCTCCGGTGGGATGACTCAATCCGGTGAGCATGCGCATGGCAGTGGTCTTACCGGCTCCGTTAGCACCCAAAAAACCAAAGATTTCACCTTGACGCACTTTAAAAGAAATATGGTCGACAGCTGTAAAACTGCCAAAACGTTTCGTCAATCCGTCCACTTCAATTACGTAGCTCTCACAATTATCCGCTTTTTCGTGCAAAAGTCCCGCAGGACAAAGGATGTCTGCAAACTGTTTCAGAATACGGTCGGGAGTATCAATACCACGTATCCTCCCTTCATTGATGAAAGCGATACGGTCGCACTGACGTGCCTCGTCAATAATTGGAGTAGACGCGATAATGGTAATGCCCTGTTCCCTGAGACGGCGAAGCATTTCCCAAAACTCCTTACGCGAGACAGGGTCTACACCGGTAGTCGGTTCATCCAGAAAAAGAACATCCGGTTTATGGATAAGCGCGCAACTAAGAGCAAGTTTCTGCTTCATACCACCGGACAAAGCCCCCGCACGACGATTGCGAAAAGGTTCTATCTGCCGGTAGATGTCGCGTACCAAATCATAATTTTCCTCAATGGTGGTATGGAAAACCGTAGCAAAGAAATTCAGGTTTTCTTCTACCGTCAGATCCTGATAGAGCGAGAACCGTCCGGGCATATATCCTACCCGCTCGCGAATAGCTTTATAGTCCTTCGCCGTATCCAGTCCGCAAACCGTAGCTGTGCCTTCATCGGCAAGTAGCAAAGTGGTGAGAATACGGAACAGGGATGTCTTCCCCGCACCGTCAGGACCGATGATGCCGAAAAGCTCACCCGGCTCGACAGACAATGAAACACCTTGCAAGGCTTCCACCCGGCCGTAACGTTTAAATACATTATTGACAGTTACTGCAGAACTCATACTGTTATTGAATTTTAATTATAAACGGTGACTTACCCCAACGCCGGCTGCATAGCATCAATCACTTGAACTCTACTCCTCCATACATTCCTATTTTCAGCATGCCGTCATTCTTCACAGCCACTTTAACAGCATATACCAGATTGGCGCGTTCATCCTTCGTTAGAATGGTTTTCGGAGTAAACTCAGAACTGTCCGAAATCCAAGTGACAACGCCCGGATATTCTTTCCGGACCTCCTTGCCATAGTCCGAATAGACCGTTACTTTCTGTCCCAGCTTCACCTCGGACAGCTGTTCGGAAGTGATATAGGCACGCAGATAAACTTGCTCCATATCGGCAACCTTGAATAGCGGGGTTCCCGGCGCCGCCAGTTCTCCTGCTTCCGCATATTTGGCAAGGACAGTTCCCGTCAGAGGGGAAGTAATATGACATTTCTTTAGTTGGTCCTGAATCTGTGCCACCTGAACGCCTACCGATGAACTTTGCCACGTCAGACTTTGGTCACTGTTCTGCAAGGTGGAGTTCTGAGCTGCGAGTTGTTTGCGAAGTACCTCAAGCAGCGATTCGGCGTCATCCAACTGTTTTTGATTGGCCGCACCCACACGAAGCAGATTGTGCACGCGGTCACGTTCACGTTGTGCCTGAACAATCTGTTCTTTAGTGGCCGCCACCTGTTTCAGAATATCAGGACGCTGCCCTTCCACAGATTTGACATTCGCCTCCAACTGAAGCTTTTTGAGATAAAGCTGAACAGTATCAATGACACCGACTTCCTGTCCGGCCCTCAATGTTGTACCTTCTTCCACATCCAAAGTGAGTATCTTTCCGGTGGCTTCGGCAGAGACTATCACATCGGTAGCTTCAAAAGTTCCCGTAGCGTCATATTTCGGAATGCCGCTGCCACAAGCTGTAAGAAAAAGCAGAACCGGAAATAATTTAAACGATTTCATATTATATGGTTTTATTGTTATTAGAAAATTCTTAATTATTCAATGTATATTTCAGTTGCCAGATGTTCATCAGCAGTTGCACTTCATGCAACGCCTTGGTTTGACGCGCCAAGTTCTCATTGGTTATTTCACGAAGCATATCGGTAACAGTCAGCGTCCCGTTTTCCACCTTAGCCTCAGCTGCACGACGGATATTTTCACGCAAACGGATGATTTCATCATCATCTGCCATTTTCCTGCGCATGGATATTACATCTGCATCCTGCTGTGTAGCCTGCAAGCGGGTATTGAAAAGGAATACATCTCTACCCGTTTCTATCTGCCGGCGGCTATTGTCTATCCTGCGGCGGTCGTTCTTTAAAGTATACAGGCTACCAAAGTTCCATGACATACGTACACCTGCCATATAGAACGCATTAAATTCATCTTTCAGCATATTCAATCCCGGATTGCCATAAGCGCCCTGTACAAACAGTCCGAAACGAGGCATCAGTCTTACATTCAACATAGCTTCCTGCACTCTTAGCTGTTCTCCTTGCGCATCGAAGAGGCGCAGTTCCGGACGATTATTTATTCCGGTTCCCATACCGTTCGAATCTTCCGGAACAGGCTTCTGTAAAATGGTCCCGGCAGGAATTTCCTTTCCAATAAAAGCAGAAAGCATATTTATGTATGCCTGGCGTGATGTCTCCAATTCGATACGGCGTTGTTTGGTATTGAGTTGCTCCACGCTGACGGCATCCAAATCGCTTTGAGTAGCTATACCGTTTATTATATAGTTTGACACCTGCTTATGTGTTCTTCCCAAATCATCCTGAAAGAGTTGATTCTGCTTCAGTTGTTCGTCCAGCAGCAATATACCGAAGAATAGCTGGTTGATACGGTCGTTCAAGGCATACATATCTACATGCTGCTTTTCCATATCTACATCCGATGCCGCACGTGTAAGGCGTTTCCGGTTACGGATATCCCCACCGTCCCAAATGGTCTGTTGCAGTTCGAGCATCACCTGATACTGGTCTTTTGGAGCAGTCTTTATATTGACTCCCGGTATCTCGACGGGCAGTTCGGTTATATCACTTTGATAGGTAGCCTTACCCGACAGGGAAAACTGGGGCAAATATCCCTTTCCGGCATTAGACAGATCATATTCGCGTGCCTTTTCTATCAATCCATACTGACGTACTAACGGATAATTCGCCTGCGCCCCGCGCTGACATTCATCCAAGGTAAGCTGGGCATGCGCCCATGTAGCTGCAAGCAGGAATACTAAAGAGAAAATTGCTTGTTTCATATTCATATCTGTTTCTTATTTATTTTAGCCAATGCAAAGATAGAAGCATAACTTAGTATGCTTACAACCTATTTGTCCGCAAAGATGTTCTAATAGTACGGCTTTTTAATGAAAAAAGGAAAATATATGGATGCTTTATTATCTTTGCCACTGAATTATTCACTATTTATAGATATGGAAAAGAACAAACCTATAAACGTTGCACTAGATGATATACGTTACAAACCGGAAATCATCAATAATCTTGAATACCGATTTATAAACGATGATTTGGGTATGGTTATAAGTTTTATACAAATGGGAAGTAAATTATTCCAGATCAGGCAACCCTATCGTGCCAAAGAAGGACGGATAATTCGTGTTTTGCAAGGAACAGGACGAATTTCCATCAATCTTATCGAGTATGAGATATCTGCCCGTAAGATTATCATAATCCCCGACAATTCTTTGATAGAAATGCTGGAAATCAGTTCTGATTATGATTTTCAGGTCATAATGCCTGCTTACAATTTCCTGCCTGCCATGCCAAATTTTATTTTGTCGGAAACTTACACAAGAAACGGTATCATACTGTCACTTAATGAGGAAGAATGGACCCAAACAGAGCTGTTCTTTATTTTGCTATGGAAGATACTTCATTCTTCACCTTATCGTCGTGAAACCGTACAACATCTCATTGTATCCCTACTTTGTAACCTCAAATATATTCACGAGCAAACACATACCACCTCTTCCCTGCGCCTTTCACGTCAGGAAGAAATATTCCGCCGTTTCATAGCCCTTGTAAACGAATATAGTAAGCAAGAACGTTCCGTCAACTTCTATGCCGACAAGCTATGCCTGACCTCTCATTATCTGAGCACCATTATACGTGAGGCAAGCGGACAGACAGTAATGCAATGGATCAACCAATCCGTTATTCTTGAAGCAAAAGTACTACTGAAGCACAGTAATCTGCTAATCTTCCAAATATCGGATGAATTGAACTTTCCCAATCCGTCTTTCTTCTCGAAATTCTTCAAGAGAATGACGGGAATGACGCCTGCCGAATATCAGAAAACATAATAAACCGGAAATAGTCTGTTTTTCCTTATCAGGATGTCATAAACAGAACAGTTTATAATGCTTATAAACCTTTTCTATATAGCGGTTACTGAGTAATTTTGTCACAAATTAATATACCTTAGATTATGAAACGAATTTATTGGATTTTAGCAAGCATTTCCTTATGCTCACTTACATCCTGCAACGGCAGCACACAAGATGCCAAAGGATGCCAAACAGTAAAAATAGATACGGTTATTTCCGCCAGCGGGCAGAGTTATTTGCAATATCCCGGAAAAGTGAAGGCGGCACAGGACATCAGTCTCGCCTTCAGAGTCAGCGGAACCATACAGAAAATATATGTAAAGGATGGCGCCCGCGTACAAGCCGGACAGTTGCTTGCCGAACTGGACCCTACGGACTACCAAGTGCAACTGGATGCCACCGAAGCCGAATACAAGCAGATAAAAGCAGAGGCAGAACGTGTGATGGCTCTATATAAAGATAACGGGACTACCCCCAGCGCCAACGACAAAGCAGTGTACGGACTGAAACAAATCACCGCCAAATATCAGCATCATAAAGACCAGCTGGGATACACCCGGCTTTACGCACCTTTCAGCGGTTATATACAAAAACGACTGTTCGAAGCGCACGAAACGATAGGTGCCGGAATGCCTGTCCTGTCTATGATCAGCAGTGGCGCACCGGAAGTAGAGATAAACCTGCCGGCAGCCGAATATATCCGTCGGGAACAGTTCGACCAATATTACTGTACTTTCGACATTTATCCGGAGCAGACCTATCTGTTGAAGTTAATCAGCGTAACTCCCAAAGCCAATGCCAACCAGCTGTACACCATGCGCCTGCAACTGCTTGCAGACAAACAACCCATCCCCTCACCGGGCATGAATACAATGGTTACCATTCGTTGCGATAGTGACAGTCCCCGCAATCTGTCCGTACCCGGTAATGCCATTCTGCAAAAAAACGGCAAAGCCTGCGTTTTTGTATATAATCCGTCCGACAATAAAGTAAGCAGTCGCGAAGTAACCGTAGTACGCCTGATGAGCGACGGACGCAGTATCATCACATCCGATGGGCTGAAACCCGGAGACCTGATTGTTTCGGCAGGAATACACTACATAGAGAACGGAGAAATCGTAAAACCGCTGCCAGTTGCCAGCGAGACAAATATCGGCGGATTATTATAACATGAATGTACACTAAAATATCAGTAATATGGATATAAGTAAATGGGCATTTAAGAACCGTAACCTGGTCTACTTTCTGGTAATGGTCCTGCTTATCGGCGGAATTCTCTCCTGCTACCAGATGAGCAAACTGGAGGACCCGGAAATAAAAGTAAAGCTCGCCATGGTGGTCACCACCTACCCGGGAGCATCCGCCCACCAAGTGGAACTGGAAGTGACGGATGTATTGGAAAAGAGCATCCGCAGCATGGGAAACATAGACAATGTAGAAAGCTACTCTTACAATGACCTTTCCTTGATACAGATAGAGCTGACCACCATCACCCCGGATGAAGAAGTGGAACAATGCTGGGATATGCTGCGACGCAAAGTAAGCGACGCCTGCGCCTTACTCCCCGACGGGGCAAGCACCCCGATTGTCAAGGATGATTTCGGCAACGTATACGGAATGTTCTATGCACTGACAGGCGACGGACTATCCGATCGTGAACTGTCCGACTACGCCGAGCTCATCAAACGGGAAATCAGCGATATGGAAGATGTAGACCGGGTGGAATTGTATGGCAAACGTCCCGAATGTATCAATATCTCCCTGCTGCAGGACCGCATGGCAAACCTTGGCGTGAAGCCTGCCGAAGTTCTCGCTACACTGAACGGCCAAAACAAAACCACATACAGCGGCTACTATGACAATGGAGACAACCGTATCCGCGTGACCGTCAGCGATAAATTCAAGACTGTGAAAGACATCGGCAATATGCTGATACAAGGGCATGACGACGACCAGCTCCGTATGCGCGACATAGCCCGGATAGAGAAAGGATATGAAGAGCCCACCCGTAACGAACTGTTCTTCGACAGCGAACGGGCCCAGGGAATTCTTATCGCAGCTTCCGGCAAATCGGATATTGTGAAAGTCGGCGCCGCCGTAGAAAAAAAACTGGCGCAACTGAAAGAAAGCCGTCTGCCCGCAGGTGTAGAGTGCCACAAAGTATTCTACCAACCGGAACGCGTAGGAGCTTCTTTGGGCACTTTCGTAATTAACCTGATTGAGTCCGTCATCATCGTCGTAGTCATCCTGATGCTGGCTATGGGCTTCAAAAGCGGAGTCATAATCGGGATTAGCCTGATTGTCACCGTATTCGGTTCGTTCCTATTCCTGCAAACGGCAGGAGGAACCATGCAACGCGTATCGCTCGCCGCATTCGTACTTGCAATGGGGATGCTGGTAGACAACGCCATCGTCATCGTAGACGGAATACTGGTGGATCTGAAAGCGGGAAAGAACCGCATGGAAGCCATGACAGCCATTGGCCGCCAAACAGCAATGCCTCTGTTGGGAGCCACCCTGATAGCTATTATCGCTTTTCTGCCCATTTTCATGTCACCGGACACAGCAGGCGTCTATACCCGCGACCTTTTCATTGTGCTGGCAGTCTCTCTACTGTTGAGCTGGGTGTTGGCATTGACCCATGTTCCCCTAATGGCCGACCGCAGGCTGCACCCCGCAATCGAAGTCAGCACTACCGGAAAACGCGAGTACAAAGGCCGTACATACGCACTCTTGCGCACTGCCCTGTATTTCGGTTTGGCACACCGTTGGAGTTTTGTTCTGGCAATGATTACTTTGTTAGGGTTTTCCATTTTCGGCTACGGATATATGCGCCAGGGGTTCTTCCCGGACATGGTATATGACCAGCTTTATATGGAATACAAGCTACCCGAAGGCAATAACTCCACCCGCGTGGCACAAGATCTGAAAGAGATAGAAACCTATCTGAAAACACGTAAGGAGATTACTCACGTCACCACTTCGATAGGTGGTACGCCGGGGCGTTACAACCTCGTGCGCAGCATCGCCAACCCTTCCCTCTCATATGGCGAACTGATTATCGACTTCACTTCACCGGACGACCTTGTAGACAATATGGATGAAATACAAAACTACCTGGCACAGCGTTACCCCGATGCCTACGTGAAACTGAAGCGTTACAACCTGATGTTCAAGAAATATCCCATCGAAGCACAGTTTATGGGACCCGATCCGGCCATACTGCATCAGTTGGCCGACAATGCGCGGAACATTATGGAGAATACTCCGGAAGTATGCCTCATCACCACCGACTGGGAACCGCAGATACCCGTACTTTCCATAGAATACGACCAAGCAGCCGCCCGCGCTCTCGGCCTCAGCCGCAGTGATGTCAGCATGTCTCTCCTTTCCGCCAACGGCGGCATACCTATCGGTTCTTTCTATGAAGGCATACACCGCGACAATATCTACCTGAAATGCCTGGATGAGAAAGGGCAACCGATAGAAAACCTGGGCAACACGCAAGTGTTCTCCACCCTTCCTTCATTGAACGGACTGATGAACGAGGAGACCATCGTGAAACTCAAAGCCGGTACTTTGAGCAAAGAGGAACTGGTGGAAAGCCTTATGGGAAGCACTCCGCTGAAACAAATCAGTAAGAGTATCGATATCTGTTGGGAAGATCCTGTAGTACCCCGTTACAACGGGCAACGCAGCCAGCGTGTGCAATGCTCTCCCGCTCCCGGCATAGAAACGGAGAAGGCGCGGCAAGCCATTGCCCGGAAGATAGAACAGATAGAGCTACCCGACGGCTACACCCTTCATTGGCAAGGAGAGAAGAATGCAAGCGACCAGTCTATGAAGTACCTGTTCAAGAACTTCCCGCTGGCCATCATATTAATGATTGCCATCCTCATTATGTTGTTCAAGGATTATCGTAAACCGGCTGTCATCTTCTGTTGTCTCCCCATGATTCTTGTAGGAGTAGTGGCAGTAATGCTGCTTACGGGCAAAACATTCAACTTCGTGGCAATTGTAGGCACATTGGGACTGATAGGCATGCTCATCAAAAACGGCATTGTGCTAATGGATGAAATAACCCTTCAACTTAATCAGGGAATAGAGCCGGTTACGGCATTGGTCGATAGCGCCCAAAGCCGCTTACGACCTGTAACCATGGCAGCGCTGACTACCATTCTGGGCATGATACCGCTGCTGCCCGATGCCATGTTCGGTTCTCTGGCCGCATCCATTATGGGCGGACTGACATTCGGAACACTGATAACGCTCTTGTTCATCCCTATCCTATACGCATTATTCTTTCACATTAAAAACGAGTAACAATGAAAAAGAAAATAATTATCCTCACCGCACTGCTTTTCTCTGCCGGTATCTCTGCCCAAGAGACACTGACACTGGAGCAATGCAGGGAAATGGCTTTGAAATACAATAAAGAAATGGCGGCTTCGGCCAAACAGACGGAAAGCGCACGCTACACCGCAAAGAGTTACAAAGGCAACTTCTTGCCAAACTTCACCCTCAGCGGAACAGGTATTTACAGTACGGCAGACGGCAGTTTAGGCATAGCCGGCGGCAATCTGCCAACTTTCCTGCCCGATGCTACGGGACAGTTTCTGCCCAACAACGGCTTCGCTTACTTCCCGGGAGTAGACATGAACTATAAAATAGGCATGGTGTATATGGGTGGCATACAAGTGGAACAACCTCTTTATATGGGCGGCAAAATTCGTGCCGCTTATAAGATGTCTTTATTGGGCAAAGAAATGGCACAGCTGAGCGAAACGCTGACGGCATCGGAGGTCATTGTGAAAACCGACCAAGCCTATGCACAGGTCATCAAGGCCAAAGAGATGAAGAAAGTGGCGGACAAGTACAACGCAGTGCTCGTTGAATTGAAGAAAAATGTAGAAAGCGCCTACAAGCATGGACTAAAGCCTCAAAATGACGTCCTGAAAGTACAAGTAAAACTGAATGAGAGTGAACTCAACATCCGTAAGGCCGGCAATGCACTCCGTCTGGCAACCATGAACCTCTGCCACTACATCGGAAAACCCCTGACGTCGGACATACGCACTGCTGACAATTTTCCTGAAGTGGCACAGGACATCCGGCTACAAATATCAGATATCTCCGCCCGTCCCGAATATGCCATACTGAACCAGCAGGTGGCCATCGCCAAGCAACAGGTAAAGCTGAACCGCAGTGAGCTGTTGCCCCAAATCGGTGTAAAAGGTTCGTACGACTATATTCATGGATTGGAAATCAACGATCAGGACCTATTCAATAAAGGCAGCTTCTCCGTCCTCCTAAATGTAAGCGTACCTCTTTTCCATTTCGGCGAACGCACCAACAAAGTGCGTGCAGCCAAAGCCAAACTGGAACAGACCCGTCTTGAACAGGAAAACATGAACGAACAGATGCTACTGGAACTGACACAGGCTGCCAACAACCTCGATGAAGCCCAACTGGAAAGCACCATCGCCGAACGCTCCCTGCAACAAGCCGAGGAAAACATGCGGGTAAGCCGCAGCCAATATGATGTGGGATTGGAAACACTGTCCGACCATCTGGAAGCACAGGCCATGTGGCAGCAGGCATACGAAACTCACGTAGATGCCCGCTTCCGACTGTACCTGAATTACGTGGCTTATCTAAAGGCAACGGGGACTTTACTAAAATAAAAGTTATGAGCACTTTTATCTATACTCTTCCCATGACTTAATGGCCAAATCGTCCGGAGTCATCGTGCAGAACGCATTGATAAAGGCACTTGCCAGCCGCGCATTCGTAATCAACGGGATGTTGAGGTCGATAGCTGCCCGGCGTATCTTATAGCCGTTGTCCAACTCGCCTGCGGTGAGGTTCTTCGGAATGTTCACCACCATATCAATCTCTTTTTTATGCAGCATATCGAGTGCCTGCGGCTGCATATCGGGTTCGCTCGGCCAGTAGACGCAGGTGTTCTCCACGCCATTCTCCGTAAGGAACTTACTTGAGCCGCCGGTTGCAAACAGCTTATACCCTTTCTTCTGAAGCATGCGAGCAGCGGAAAGCATGTCCACTTTCTGCTTCGGTGTACCGGTAGAAAGCAAGATGTTCTTCTGCGGAATACGGTAACCGACGGAAAGCATCGCCTTCAGAATGGCACAGGAAGTATCACTGCCTATGCACCCCACTTCACCCGTAGACGCCATATCCACTCCCAGCACAGGATCTGCCTTTTGCAGACGGTTGAAAGAGAACTGCGAAGCCTTGATTCCTACATAGTCGAGATCGAAAAGGTTCTTGTCCGGCTTCTGTACAGGAATTCCGAGCATCACCTTTGTGGCCAGTTCGATAAAGTTGATTTTAAGGACCTTGCTGACAAACGGGAACGAACGGCTGGCACGCAGATTACATTCGATGACCTTGATGTCGTTGTCCTTGGCAAGGTACTGGATGTTGAACGGACCGGAGATGTTCAGCTCGCGGGCAATCTCGCGACTGATGCGCTTGATGCGGCGTACCGTCTCCACATAGAGCTTCTGCGGCGGGAACTGGATTGTAGCGTCACCGGAATGTACACCGGCAAATTCAATATGCTCGCTGATGGCATACGCTACGATTTCACCGTTCTGTGCTACGGCATCCATTTCCACCTCCTTGGCATGTTCTATGAACTGGCTTACCACTACCGGATGCTTCTTGGATACGTTTGCCGCCAGTTGCAGGAAGCGTTCCAGTTCTTCCTGATTGGAACAGACGTTCATAGCCGCACCGGAAAGCACATAACTGGGACGAACCAGCACCGGAAATCCTACCTTCCCGACAAAATCATTGATGTCCTCCAACGAGGTAAGCGCACGCCATTCGGGTTGGTCCACACCGATACGGTCCAGCATAGCCGAGAACTTATCGCGATCCTCGGCATTGTCAATGCTCTTGGCACTCGTTCCAAGGATAGGCACATTCTGCGCGTCAAGGCGCAAGGCAAGGTTATTTGGAATCTGGCCGCCTGTAGACACGATTACGCCATGCGGATTTTCCAGTTCGAGAATGTCCATGACACGCTCGAAGGTGAGTTCGTCGAAATAGAGACGGTCGCACATGTCATAATCCGTAGATACGGTCTCGGGGTTGTAGTTAATCATGACGCTGCGATAACCTTCCTTGCGGATGGTGTTCAACGCCTGCACACCGCACCAGTCGAACTCTACCGAGGAGCCGATGCGGTATGCCCCCGAACCGAGTACAACGATAGATTTGCGGTCGCCCAGATAATGCACATCATTGGCAATGCCGCTGTATGTCAGATACAGATAATTGGTTCGGGCGGGATACTCGGCGGCGAGTGTGTCTATTTGTTTCACTACGGGCAGCACCCCCATGCTCTTGCGCAACGCACGTATGGTAAGTATGCCGTCCTCGCTATCCATATAGCGTTCCAAACCAAGAGCGCGGGCTATCTGCAAATCGGAGAAGCCTTGTATCTTGGCTCTGCGCAACAATTCTTGCGCTGCCTTGTCATTCCGAACGAAGCGGATGATCTCTTCCCCTTGAACTTTCAAAGGAACGGATTCTTCGCTGCACTCCGAACCACAGACGGTTTCTGAATACTCGTGCAGCTCCTTACTGGTATTCATAATGTTCATCAGCTTCTCCAAGAACCAACGGTCTATCTTTGTCAGCTCATGTACCTGGTCTACGGTATATCCGGCACGAAAGGCTTTGGAGATGACAAAGATACGTTTATCCGTAGGCTCGCGAAGTGCTTTGTCAATATCGGAGATGACAAGTTCCTTATTCTCCACAAAGCCATGCATCCCCTGTCCTATCATGCGCAGCCCTTTCTGAATGGCTTCCTCAAAGGTACGTCCGATAGCCATAACCTCTCCGACAGACTTCATGCTTGATCCCAACTCTTTGTCTACGCCATGGAACTTGCCCAAATCCCAACGGGGAATTTTACAGACTACGTAATCCAGGGCAGGTTCGAAGAAAGCGCTGGTGGTTTTGGTTACGGAGTTTTTCAAGTCGAAAAGCCCATAGCCCAATCCGAGTTTTGCTGCAACAAAAGCCAGTGGATAACCCGTTGCTTTAGAGGCAAGTGCAGACGATCGGCTCAAGCGGGCGTTTACCTCGATGACACGATAATCTTCACTTTCCGGGTCGTAGGCATACTGCACATTGCACTCGCCCACAATACCGATGTGACGGATGATTCGGATGGCAAGTTCACGCAGTTTGTGATAGTCCGTATTACTTAATGTCTGCGACGGAGCAATGACAATGGACTCCCCTGTGTGAATGCCCAGCGGATCGAAATTCTCCATATTGCAGACGGTGATGCAATTGTCGAAGCGGTCGCGTACAACCTCGTACTCCACTTCTTTCCAGCCGCGCAATGACTTCTCCACCAATACTTGCGGAGAGAAAGAGAAAGCCTTTTCTACCAGAACATTCAGCTCTTCTTCGTTGTCACAAAAGCCCGATCCCAGTCCGCCCAATGCATAGGCCGCACGTACAATGACCGGATAGCCCAACTCCGCAGCGGCACGACGGGCGTCTGCCGCATTTTCCACCGCCTCGCTTTTAATGGTCTGCACATTGATTTCATTCAGCTTCTGCACGAATATCTCACGATCCTCCGTATCTATGATGGCCTGTACGGGAGTGCCGAGCACCCTCACGCCGTACTTTTCAAAGATGCCTTCCTTGTAAAGCTCCACGCCACAGTTCAATGCCGTTTGTCCGCCAAAAGCAAGCATAATGCCGTCCGGGCGTTCTTTCTCAATGACTTTCTCCACAAAGTAAGAGGTTACGGGCAGGAAATATATCTGGTCGGCAACGCCTTCCGAAGTCTGTACCGTAGCTATGTTCGGGTTGATAAGGACGGTATGGATACCTTCTTCTTTCAACGCCTTGAGGGCCTGCGAACCGGAGTAGTCAAACTCTCCCGCCTCACCGATTTTCAGTGCGCCGGAGCCAAGCAGCAGGACTTTCTTTATATTGTTTTCTTTCATTTGTCTATCTGTTTATTGAAATGAGTGATAATAATAGAACTCCTTACTTCAGCAACTTCACAAACTCGTCAAACAAGAATTCCGTATCCGTCGGTCCGCTGGCTGCTTCAGGGTGAAACTGTGCAGAGAACCAAGGATTGTGCTTGTGACGGATGCCTTCGTTAGATCCATCGTTCATATTGATGAAAAGCGGTTCCCAATCCTCCGTCAGCGTATTGTTGTCCACTGCATATCCATGATTCTGCGAGGTAATGAAACAACGTTCCGTCCCTACCATGCGCACAGGCTGGTTATGGCTGCGGTGTCCGTATTTCAGCTTGTATATTTTAGCTCCTCCGGCTTTGGAAAGCAGCTGATTGCCCATGCAGATGCCGAAGATAGGGAGCTTCTCATTCTTCATCGCCTTACGGATGTTCTGAACGGCAGCATCACAGGTGTCGGGATCGCCGGGACCATTGGAGATAAACAGTCCGTCGAACTCCAGCCCGTTGAAATCATAGTTCCAGGGAACGCGGATGACTTCCACCCCCCGTCGCAACAAACAGCGGATGATGTTGGCCTTCACACCGCAATCCACAAGGACAACCTTCTTTAATGAAGAATGAGGAATGAGAAATGAAGAATGGGCTGAGCTACGGGTGGAAGTGCCGTCAGGAAGGTAATGTATGATTTCCTTGCAACTCACGCGATCCACGTAGTTTACGCCTTCGTACACCGCTGTCGGCAATTCTTCATCTACCTTTCCTGATTCTTCATTTTTCCCGTCTGATTCTTTATCAAACTCGATTCTCCCCAACATCACTCCATGCTCTCGCAGCACTTTTGTCAGTTCTCGGGTGTCGATGCCCGTAATACCGGGCACTTGCTCACGCTTGAGCCAGTCGCCAAGACTTTCCGCGGAATTCCAATGGCTGTAATTTTCGGAATAATCACTTACGATAATGGCTTCGGCATGGATACGCTCGCTTTCCATGAATGTGGGCAATCCGTTCGGTTCAACAGTGAAAGGCGGTACACCATAGTTGCCCACCAACGGATAGGTGAGCGTCAGCAACTGTCCGGCGTACGAAGGGTCGGTCAGGCTTTCAGGATAGCCCGACATGGCTGTGTTAAAGACCACCTCTCCCGCCACCGGCTTTTCATAGCCAAACGACTTACCGCAAAAGCGGCTCCCGTCGTCGAGGAGTAATGTTACATTTCTCATATTTACTACTTGTAAGTGGTTAGCGATTAGTGATTGGTGTTTATCAATTTGAATCGATTGTATTCAGGCATGTATCGCTTTCTAATAAGCATTTCATCAATCACTAACCACTAATCACTAAAATTGATATACTTGTTCTATATAATTAATAAACGCAGTATTCAGCAGTTTCACACCGCCCGGCGTAGGATAATCACCGCTGAAGTACCAATCGCCCCGGTGCTGCGGACAGGCCTCATGTAAGCCTTCAAGAGGCTGATACACAATCTGCACTTTTGCTCTCGTACCTTTCGGGGTGAGGAGTTCCACCATTTTGGCGGAAATTTCCTCATCGGTAAAGGGGGCATAGATTTCCTTCACGTAATTCACCATTTGCTCTTTTGGCAACCCCACCTGCTCTTTGGACTTGCGGTAAGCCGACTCAATGACATCCCGCATTTCGCGTTCTTTCAGCAGCTCAATGGCGGCTTTGAAAGCTATGAACTCACTCATCTTCGCCATGTCAATTCCATAGTAGTCGGGATAGCGCACCTGCGGTGAAGAGCTCACAATCACTATCTTCTTCGGATTGAGACGATCGAGGATGCCGATGATACTTTGCTTCAAAGTAGTGCCGCGCACAATGCTGTCGTCTATGATAACCAGACTGTCCACGCCGGGTACAAGACTGCCGTAAGTGATGTCGTACACATGGGCGGCAAGATCATTACGACTGTTACCTTCAGCAATGAAAGTACGCAGTTTGATGTCCTTGATAGCCACCTTTTCACTTCGTATGCGACGGGATAAGATACGTTCCAGCTCATCATGGCTGGGATTATGTCCTAAGGCTGCAATCTGCCGGACTTTCTCCTCGTTGAGATAGTTATCCAGTCCCTGCAACATTCCGTAGAAAGCCACTTCCGCTGTATTCGGTATAAAGGAAAAGACAGTGTGGTCTATATCCTTATCAATGGCTTTCAGGATGTTAGGCACTAACTTCTCACCTAATAGTTTACGTTCCTTATAAATGTCGATATCACTGCCGCGGCTGAAATAGATACGCTCGAAAGAACAAGGCTTCACCTCGCGCGGCTTATTGATCTGTACCGTACGAATCTTTCCGAGTTTGTTGATAAGTATGGCCTGCCCCGGTTGCAGTTCCTTGATGCTGCCGGCGGAAACATTGAGTGCGGTCTGTATTACAGGACGTTCGCTGGCAAGTACGGCTATTTCATCATCCTGATACCAGAATGCGGGACGAATACCCCATGGGTCGCGGACGGCAAATGTCTCACCGCTTCCGGTAAGTCCGCACATCACGTAACCTCCGTCCCACTCTTTGCTTGAAGTACGCAATACATTGGCAAGGTCAATGTGGTCTTCTATATAATGCGTAATGCCCATGCCGGCAAGTCCTTCGGCTTCGGCAAGGTTGAAGAGACGTTCCACTTCGCGGTCGAGCCGGTGGCCTACCTGCTCCAGCATGATGTAGGTGTCGGCATACTTGCGCGGGTGCTGGCCGATAGCGGTAATGCGTGCAAAGATCTCATCCACGTTCGTCATGTTGAAATTACCGCAAAGGGCAAGGTTCTTGGCGCGCCAGTTGTTTCTCCTAAGAAACGGATGCACGTACGAGATGCCCGACTTGCCCGTAGTGGAGTAACGCAAATGCCCCATATATACTTCTCCCGCAAAAGGCAACACACGCTTTGCATAACCGGCATCGTGCAATTGCTCTTTTGTCAGGTCCTTAAAGTTGCTTTGCACCGCATCGAAAATCTCGGTAATGGCTCCCGAACCCAGCGCCCGCTCGCGGAACATATATTCCTCGCCGGGATTCGCTTCCAGCTTTACGCAAGCCAGTCCCGCTCCTTCCTGCCCCCGGTTGTGCTGTTTTTCCATGAGAAGATAGAGCTTATTCAGCCCGTACATCCACGTACCGTACTTCTCTTCATAATACTCCAGCGGTTTCAGCAGTCGTATCATGGCAACGCCACATTCATGCTTCAGTTGTTCCATATGTATATTTACTAATGAGTAATTATTCCCTTAAAAAAACACATTATTTATCTTTTTAAAACGCATCAGCCGTTTTGTCCTCATTCTACCGTTACCGATTTGGCAAGGTTACGCGGCTGATCCACGTCCATACCTTTACATACGGCTATGTGATAGGCGAGCAACTGCAAAGGAACTGCAGTTATCAACGGATCAAGGCACTCCATTGTTCCGGGAAGTTCGATACAAGTATCGGCAATCTTACTGATAACCTCATCTCCCTTTGTGACAATGGCTATCACTCTGCCTTTACGCGCCTTGATTTCCTGTATGTTGCTCAGCACTTTTTCGTACAGCCCGTTTTGTGTGGCAATGACTACCACAGGCATCTCCGCATCTATCAGTGCAATAGGCCCATGCTTCATTTCGGCAGCAGGATAGCCTTCCGCATGGATATACGAAATTTCCTTCAACTTCAGCGCCCCTTCCAATGCTACGGGATAGCTGTAACCGCGTCCCAGATAGATAAAGTTGCGTGCATAGGTGAAGATTTTGGAAAGCTCCGCTATGCTGTCATTCAACTTCAGCACCTCTTTCATCTTCTCCGGAATCTGTCCGAGTTCCCTGACTATGGCGAGGTATTGCTCCTCATCGACAGTATGCTTCTCGCGTGCCAATGCCAGCGCCAGCATGGTGAGCACAGTCACCTGTCCCGTAAAGGCTTTCGTAGACGCCACACCGATTTCCGGACCTACGTGAATGTAAGAACCTGTATGCGTAGCACGCGGAATGCTCGAACCCACAGCGTTGCATATACCATATATAAATGCGCCGCGACTCTTGGCCAATTCTACGGCAGCCAGCGTGTCGGCCGTCTCACCGCTCTGTGAAATGGCAATCACCACATCACTGCCGTCAATCACCGGATCACGATAACGGAACTCCGAAGCATATTCCACTTCTACCGGAATACGGCAGAAACTTTCTATCAGATGTTTGCCTATGAGCGCAGCATGCCATGACGTACCGCAAGCTACAATTACAAAGCGTTTGGCCGCAAGCAGGCGTTCCTTATAATCGATAATGGCGGAAAGCACTACATTAGTGCCTTCCAGATTGATGCGTCCGCGCATACAGTCGTAGATGCAACCGGGCTGCTCGAAGATTTCCTTCAGCATGAAATGCGGATACCCGCCTTTTTCCAACTGGCCGAGGTTGAGCGCCACCGTCTTTACTTCGTGCGGACACTCCACATTCTCCAGATTTACCACTTTCAGTTTCTCGCCGCGACGGATAACGGCTATCTCCCCATCCTCCAGATAGACCACCTTGTCCGTATATTCCACAATGGGGGTGGCATCGGATGCCAGGAAGAACTCATCCCGGCCGATACCTACTACCAACGGGCTGCTTTTGCGTGCGGCTATAATCTCGTCCGGATTCTCCCGATCGAGCACAGCAATGGCATACGCACCGATCACTTCCTGCAGAGCTAGTTGTACGGCAGTCAGCAAGTCAATGCGATTCGTAACCTGAATGTATTCGATGAGTTGTATCAGCACCTCGGTATCGGTACTACTTTTAAATGTATAGCCTTTGGCCTGAAGTTTATCTTTGAGGACGGTGTAATTTTCAATGATGCCGTTGTGGATGAGAGCGAGCCTTTCGGAAGAGGAATAATGAGGATGGGCGTTAATGGAACAAGGTTCCCCATGTGTAGCCCAGCGTGTATGTGCAATGCCAATGTTACCGGAAATATCTTTTTGAGTGACGAAAGTTTCCAAATCCGAGACCTTTCCTTTCGTCTTATAGACGTTCAGTTGCCGGTCGTCACTGATTAATGCTACCCCTGCACTATCATATCCGCGATACTCCAACCGCTTCAAGCCTTTGATAAGAATGGGGTAGGCTTTTCTTTGACCTATATAGCCTACTATTCCACACATAATATATCAGTATTTGATTTACGCTGCAAATATATATATTCTTTAGAACATAAAGTTCATCTTTTCCCGATTTATTTACTAAAAGGATAGAAAAATATTATTTCCTTATCAAAAAGACAATGAAAATAATATTTTAAAAGCAAAAGGTTCAATTTACAATCCTAAATCAAACGAATAGAATCTCATTTAAGATTAGAAGAAAACAAGGGGTATTTTCTATCAGATTATAACTTCATCCTCCTATGCAAGTATTTAGCAGGGTAAGAAGCCAAGCATATCTGTATCAAATTGAAATTAAATATCTATTTTTGCCAATCATTTTGTCACATCAACAAATATCATACAAAACTAAAGCAAACCAAAAATGAAGAAAGAAGAGCATTTTAACACCAGCGAAAAAAGAAAACCTGCACAACGACAGCCCATGCAGTTGGGCTTGTACGCTGCCGCCAACGAGCACGATGCTTGCGGTGTGGGGATGTTGGTAAACATTCATGGCGGTAAATCCCACGAACTGGTTGAAGCCGCATTGAAAGTTTTGGAGAATATGCGTCACCGCGGAGCGGAAGGTGCCGACAACAAGACCGGAGACGGTGCAGGCATCATGCTGCAAATACCGCACGAGTTCATCCTGCTGCAAGGCATCCCTGTTCCTGAAAAAGGGAAGTATGGAACGGGATTGCTTTTTCTTCCGAAAGATGAAAAAGACCGGGCAGCCATCCTGAGCATCATCATTGAAGAAATAGAGAAAGAAGGGCTGACGCTGATGCACCTGCGCAATGTTCCTACCTGTCCGGAGATACTGGGTGAAGCCGCACTTGCCAACGAACCCGACATCAAGCAAATCTTCATCACCGGTTTCACAGACAGCGAAACTGCCGACCGCCGCCTTTATATAATAAGGAAAAGAATAGAAAACAGAATACGCCAATCGGATATAGCCTCACGCGGGGACTTCTACATCGTATCGTTGTCTACAAAGAACATCGTCTACAAAGGTATGCTCTCATCGCTGCAGCTGCGTAACTACTTCCCCGACCTGACCAACAGTTACTTCACCAGCGGACTGGCCCTTGTACATTCCCGTTTCAGCACCAACACTTTCCCTACGGGGACTGGCACAGCCCTTCCGCCTTCTGGCGCACAACGGCGAAATCAACACCATACGCGGCAACCGCAGTTGGATGGAAGCGCGTGAGAGCGTCCTGTCCTCTCCTGCCCTGGGCGACATCAAAGAGTTGCGCCCTATCATCCAGCCGAACATGAGCGACAGCGCTTCGCTGGACAACGTACTGGAATTCCTTGTCATGTCCGGGCTCAGCCTTCCGCATGCCATGGCGATGCTTGTGCCGGAATCCTTCAACGAGAAGAACCCTATCAGCGAGGAGCTCAAGGCTTTCTACGAATACCACTCCATCCTTATGGAGCCCTGGGACGGACCTGCCGCGCTGCTCTTCAGCGACGGACGCTATGCAGGCGGCATGCTCGACCGTAACGGACTGCGCCCCGCCCGCTACCTCATTACACGCAACGACATCATGGTAGTGGCCAGCGAAGTGGGTGTAATTGATTTTGAACCGGATGATATCAAAGAGAAAGGCCGTCTGCAACCCGGAAAGATACTTCTGATAGACACAGAGAAAGGAGAGATATACTATGACGGGGAGCTGAAAAAGCAACTTGCCGAGGCAAAGCCCTACCGCACATGGCTCGCCAATAACCGCATCGAACTGAATGAACTGAAAAGCGGCCGTAAAGTGCCCCACAGCGTGGACAACTACAACAGTATGCTACGCACGTTCGGCTTCTCCAAAGAAGACATCGAGAAGATCATTCTGCCCATGGCATCCAACGGAGCCGAACCCGTCAGCGCAATGGGCAACGACACCCCGCTTGCCATACTTTCCGACAGACCGCAACTGCTCTACAACTACTTCCGCCAACAGTTTGCACAGGTCACCAACCCGCCCATCGATCCTATTCGTGAAGAGTTGGTGATGTCTCTCACAGAGTATATCGGCGCAGTGGGCATGAACATACTGACTCCCAACGAAAGCCATTGCAAAATGGTGCGGCTGCCCCACCCTATCCTGACAAATACACAATTGGATATTCTCTGCAACATCCGTTACAAGGGTTTCAAGACCGTAAAACTGCCGATGCTGTTTGAAGCAGCCAAAGGACGCGCCGGATTGCAGGAAGCGCTTGCCCGTCTGTGCAAGGAGGCCGAAGAGTCCGTCACCGAAGGCGTGAACTACATTGTACTGACCGACCGCAACGTAGACACCACGCACGCCGCCATACCTGCATTGCTTGCCGTATCGGCGGTGCACCACCATCTCATTTCGGTGGGAAAACGCGTGCAGACCGCATTGGTGGTGGAAAGCGGCGAGATACGCGAAGTGATGCACGCCGCACTGCTTCTTGGTTTCGGTGCAAGCGCACTGAACCCCTACATGGCATTTGCCGTACTCAACGAGCTGGTTAGCAAGAAGGAGATACAGTTGGACTATGCCACAGCCGAGAAAAACTACATCAAAGCCATTTGCAAAGGCCTGTTCAAGATTATGAGCAAAATGGGCATCAGCACAATCCGTTCCTACCGGGGCGCAAAGATATTCGAAGCTGTCGGACTGAGCGAAGAGCTGAGCAACGCTTACTTCGGCGGGCTGAAGTCGACTATCGGCGGTATCCGTCTGGATGAAGTGGCACGCGATGCCGTTATATTCCACGATGAGGGAGAAGCGATAAAGAATGAAGAAGCGCGGGCAGAGGGGCAGGAAACTCCCCTATTGCCGAACAAAGGGCTGTACGCATACCGCAAGGACGGTGAAAAGCACGCTTGGAATCCGGAGACCATCAGCGCGCTGCAAATAGCCACCCGCCTGGGCAGTTACAAGAAATTCAAAGAGTTCACCCGGCTGGTCGATGAAAAAGAAAAGCCTATCTTTCTGCGCGACTTCTTTGACTTCCGCCGCAACCCGATTTCCATAGACAAAGTGGAGCCGGTGGAAAACATACTGAAACGTTTCGTTACGGGCGCCATGTCTTTCGGCGCTATCAGTCAGGAAGCGCATGAAGCAATGGCAGTTGCCATGAACAGGCTGCATGGGCGAAGCAATACGGGCGAAGGCGGTGAAGACTCCGCACGCTTCGGAACGGATATGCGCAGCGCCATTAAGCAGGTGGCATCCGGACGTTTCGGAGTCACTACGGAATATCTGGTGAATTCCGACGAGATACAGATAAAAGTGGCACAAGGCGCCAAGCCGGGTGAGGGCGGCCAGTTGCCGGGCTTCAAGGTGGACCGGATAATTGCCCGCACACGACACTCCATTCCGGGGATTTCATTGATTTCTCCTCCGCCCCACCACGACATCTATTCCATTGAGGACCTGGCACAACTCATCTTCGACCTGAAGAACGTCAACCCGAAAGCCAAGATCAGCGTGAAGCTGGTGGCCGAAAGCGGTGTGGGGACTATCGCCGCAGGCGTGGCAAAAGCCAAAGCCGACCTCATTGTCATCTCCGGTGCCGAAGGCGGCACAGGCGCATCGCCCGCCCGCTCTATCCGCTATGCCGGCATATCGCCCGAACTCGGACTGAGCGAGACACAACAGACGCTGGTGCTGAACGGGCTGCGCGGACAAGTGGTGTTGCAAGTGGACGGTCAACTGAAAACCGGACGCGACATAGTGCTCATGGCCATGCTCGGTGCAGAAGAATACGGTTTCGCCACTGCCGCCCTCATCGTACTGGGATGCGTGATGATGCGCAAATGCAACCAGAACACCTGCCCCGTAGGTGTAGCTACCCAGAACCCGGAGTTGCGCAGGCGTTTCACCGGCCGTAGCGAATACCTTGTGAATTACTTCACTTTCCTTGCCCGCGAAGTACGTGAATACCTGGCCGAAATAGGCGTGGAGAAAATGGACGACATCATCGGGCGTACCGACCTAATCATCCGCAAGCCGGACGACGGCATCAGGAAGCACCAGCTGATCAACTTCGACAAAGTGCTGGCGCGTGTGGACAACGAAGCGGCCCTCCGCCACGTCACCGACCAGCAACATGGCATAGAGCACGTGAAAGATGTGGAAATGCTGCATGCCGCCGCCGATGCCGTAAACGAACAGAAAGAAGTCTCGCTGGAATATACCATCGCCAACACCGACCGCGCCTGCGGCGCTATGCTTTCCGGCGCCATTGCTGCCAAGTATGGTGCAAAAGGCTTGCCCGAACATACGCTGAACGTCAAGTTCAAAGGTTCTGCCGGACAGAGTTTCGGAGCCTTCCTCGTGCCGGGCGTCAATTTCAAGCTGGAAGGTGAAGCCAACGACTACTTGGGCAAAGGACTGAGTGGTGGGCGCATCGCCGTTCTCCCTCCTGTGCGCAGCAACTTCGAGGCAGAGAAGAACACAATTGCCGGAAACACCCTCCTCTACGGCGCAACCGGTGGCGAAGTATATATCAACGGACGCGCAGGCGAACGCTTTGCCGTCCGCAACTCCGGGGCGACAGCCGTTGTAGAGGGCGTGGGCGACCACTGCTGCGAGTATATGACCGGCGGACGCGTGGTAGTGCTCGGACAGACAGGGCGCAACTTTGCGGCCGGCATGTCGGGCGGTGTGGCATACGTCTGGAACAAGGACGGTAACTTCGACTACTTCTGCAACATGGAGATGGTGGAACTGAGCCTCATCGAGGAAGCCTCATATCGCAAAGAGCTGCACGAACTTATCCGCCAACACTATCTCTACACAGGTTCCAAACTGGCACGCATCCTTCTCGACGACTGGATGCACTACGTAGACCAGTTCATCCAGGTAGTGCCTATCGAATACAAAAAGGTGCTGCAGGAGGAACAGATGAAGAAGCTGCAACAGAAGATTGCGGATATGCAGAGAGACTACTAAAGCAAAAAAAGGAGAATCATTTCTTAGTTTTCAATCTTTAAATACTCAATTTATCAGTCATGGGTGATCCAAAAGCATTTCTAAATATTCCCCGCCGGGAAGCGGGCTACCGTCCGATACACGAACGTATCACAGATTTCAGTCAGGTGGAGCAGACACTTAACAGTCACGACCGCAAACTCCAAGCGTCACGCTGCATGGAGTGCGGCGTACCTTTTTGCCACTGGGCATGTCCGTTGGGCAACAAGCAACCGGAGTTTCAAGACGCACTCTATAAAGGAAAATGGCGCGAAGCCTATCAGGTGCTGAACGAAACGAACGACTTTCCCGAATTTACGGGACGCATCTGTCCTGCGCTTTGCGAGAAGTCGTGCGTGCTGAAACTCTCCTGCGATGCTCCGGTAACTATCCGCGAGAATGAGGCTGCCATTGCCGAGGCCGCCTTTCGCGAGGGCTACGTCGTGCCTGCCCGCCCCAAACGCAACGGAAAGAAAATAGCCGTTATCGGTGCGGGCCCTTCCGGACTGAGCGTTGCCGTACGGCTGAATGCCCGCGGCTACGAAGTCACGATATTCGACTCCAAACCGATGCCGGGCGGACTGCTGCGCTACGGAATTCCCAACTTCAAGTTGCCCAAGGAAGTGATAGACCGCCGTATGGATGTGCTGAAAGCCGAAGGCATCCGTTTTGAGATGGGTGTCCCCATCGACGTGCGGAAACTGCCCGCAGGCTTCGACGCTTATGCCGTCTGCACCGGCACACCCGCCGCCCGCGACCTTGTCATCCCCGGTCGTGAACTGAAAGGCATCTATTTTGCGCTTGATATGCTGACGCAGCAGAACCGCATCCTCGACGGAGAAACATTCCCGAAAGAGCAACTTGTCAATGCCAAAGGCAAACGGGTGCTCGTCATCGGCGGCGGTGACACTGGTTCGGACTGCATCGGGACAAGCGTCCGGCAGGGAGCTGCGAGCGTGACGCAGATAGAAATCATGCCACAACCTCCCATAGGCCACAATGATGCTACGCCCTGGCCGCAATGGCCTGTTGTCCTGAAAACGACTTCCAGCCATGAAGAGGGATGCACGCGCCGCTGGTCGTTGGCTTCCAACCGGTTCATCGGCAAGAACGGCAAGGTTTGCGGCGTGGAAGTGGAAGAAGTGGAATGGCTGCCGGCTGCCGAAGGCGGCCGCCCCACCATGCGGCCTACGGGTAAGAAAGAAATCATCGACACCGACATGGTACTGCTGGCCATGGGATTCCTCAAACCGGAGCAACCGGAATTTGCAGAGAATGTGTTCGTGGCGGGCGACGCCGCCAACGGTGCAAGTCTCGTAGTACGCGCACTGGCCGACGGCCGCAAAGCAGCCCGGCAGATCGACCTATACTGCAGCCGGTAATCGTGCTACGGCGAAAAACAAATACCAAAGGCTGAAACTATGAGTACCATGCTTTGGTACTCATAGTTTCAAAGGGAGAAACCAGCAGTCTCAAGGCAGGAAACCGGTAGTTCCATGCGGAGAAACAAAATATTCCCCTTAACCGGAGGGAAAGTCTCCCCAAAGGTAATCAATATCATCTCAATATCAATCTCTAAAACAACTACAACCATGTGTGGAATAGCAGGTATTTTCAACATAAAGTCCCAGACTCCGGAACTCAGAAGTAAAGCACTGAAAATGGCGCAGAAGATACGCCACCGCGGACCGGACTGGAGTGGCATCTACGTAGGCGGCTCCGCAATCCTTGCGCACGAGCGTCTTTCCATCGTCGATCCCCAATCGGGCGGACAACCCCTGTACTCGCCCGACCGTAAACAAATCCTTGCCGTCAACGGCGAGATATACAATCACCGGGACATCCGTACGCGTTATGCCGGACAGTATGCCTTCCAAACCGGGAGCGACTGCGAGGTTATCCTTGCCCTGTACAAAGACAAGGGCATCCGCTTTCTCGAAGAACTGAACGGCATTTTCGCTTTCGCCCTCTACGATGAAGAAACGGACGACTATCTCATAGCCCGCGACCCTGTCGGAGTGATACCTCTCTACATAGGCAGGGATAAAGAAGGTCGCATCTACTTTGGCAGTGAGCTGAAAGCTCTTGAAGGCTTCTGCGACGAATACGAACCTTTCCTGCCCGGACATTATTACCGGGGAAGCGAGGGCGAAATGCGCCGCTGGTACACTCGCGACTGGATGCAATACGACGCCGTAAAAGACAACTATGCCACCATCACATCCAGCTCCGCCCCTGCATCTGCCGGCATCAATGCCGCGGCATACCAAGCCCAGGTTTCCGCCGTACGCAACGCGCTCGAAGCCGCCGTACAACGCCAGTTGATGTCCGACGTACCTTACGGCGTACTGCTGTCCGGCGGCCTCGACTCTTCCGTCATCTCGGCCATCGCCAAAAAATATGCCGGAAAACGCATCGAAACGGACAACAAGTCAGATGCATGGTGGCCCCGGCTCCACTCCTTTGCGGTGGGGCTGAAAGGCGCTCCCGACCTACTCAAAGCTCGTGAAGTGGCGCAACACATCGGTACGGTTCATCACGAAATCAACTACACCGTTCAGGAAGGACTGGATGCCCTCCGCGATGTCATCTACTTCATCGAAACCTACGACGTGACAACAGTGCGCGCATCCACCCCCATGTACCTGCTGGCACGTGTCATCAAAAGCATGGGCATCAAAATGGTGCTCAGCGGCGAAGGGGCAGACGAGGTGTTCGGCGGTTATCTGTACTTCCACAAAGCGCCCACGCCACAGGCTTTCCATGAGGAAACGGTGCGCAAGCTCTCCAAACTGTATCTCTACGACTGCCTGCGCGCCAACAAGAGCCTCTCCGCATGGGGCGTGGAAGGACGCGTGCCCTTCCTCGACAAAGAGTTTCTGGATGTAGCCATGCGGCTGAATCCTGCCATAAAGATGTGTCCGGGCAGGGAGATTGAAAAGAAAGTGGTTCGCGACGCCTTTGCGGACATGCTGCCCGAAAGTGTTGCATGGCGTCAGAAGGAACAGTTCTCCGACGGTGTGGGTTACAACTGGATTGATACGCTGAAAGCGGTGACCGCCGCTGCCGTCAGTGACGAACAAATGCGGAAAGCCGCCGAGCGCTTCCCCGTAAACACGCCGATGAACAAGGAAGAGTACTACTACCGCACCATCTTTGAGGAGCACTTCCCCGGTACGAGTGCGGCAAAAAGCGTACCCAGCGTACCGAGTGTAGCCTGTTCCACCGCCGAAGCCCTTGCATGGGATGCTTCGTTTCAGGGAAAGAACGACCCAAGCGGACGCGCAGTGGCCGGCGTACATACGGAAGCATACAAAGATTAAAAAAAGCAATCATACCGCAAATGCAACCGAATTTTAATATGCTTTCTATTTCATATTCGCAACGCTTATGCTATCTTTGAAAAGAATAATCAATTTCTAAAGCCAATGAAACTGAAAAGCCTTATTATCACTTCCGCCCTACTGCTTGCCGCCTGCGGCTGCATACAGGCACAGTCCACCCAAGTTATCGCCCACCGCGGCTTCTGGAAAACCAACGGCTCGGCACAGAACTCCATTGCCGCATTGGTGAAGGCGGACTCCATCGGTTGCTACGGCTCCGAGTTCGACGTATGGCTCACCACCGACAACCAGCTGGTGGTAAACCACGACGCTACTTTCAAAGGAGTGAACATGCAGAAGTCCACCGCGCAGCAGTGCACCGCTGTGACATTGGACAACGGAGAACAACTCCCCACCCTGCAACAGTATCTGGAGAAAGCCGGGCAACTGAAAACGCGTCTCATCCTGGAGCTGAAAGCCCATAAAACACCCGAACAGGAAACACGCGCTGTGGAAAGCATCGTGAAGATGGTCAGCGATATGAAGCTGGACGACCGCATGGAATACATTACATTCTCGCGCCACGCAACCAAAGAGTTCATCCGCCTTGCTCCCAAAGGCACCCCGGTGTATTATCTGGAAGGAGATCTCTCCCCTAAGGAACTGAAAGAATGGGGCTGCGCCGGTCCCGACTACCACTTCAGCGTTTTCAAGAAACATCCCGAATGGATCAAAGAATCCCACGATTTAGGCATGAAAGTAAATGCCTGGACCGTAAACGATGCCAAAGACATGAAGTGGCTGATAAGCCGGGGCATAGACTTCATCACCACCAATGAACCCGTAGAACTGCAGGAAATACTGCAATAAAAGTAGCAAGTAACAATACACATAGAAAGCCAATACAAACAAACCGCTTCATTTTGCAAACAATGAAGCGGTTTTCTTATTTCAAAAAGGCAGCAATAAGCTGATAATACAATCATTTTTATTATTTCCGCATAAGAAGAAACAACAGTTATATTACAATCCTTATGAATATAGTGCTGCATACTTTTAAATTGAAAGTGAAATCATGTATATTTGCACTGAATGAAAGTTGCAGCAGAAATAAATAGAAAACAGATGCCCATACTGATTAAATATCATCCAAAACGTCGTATATTTGCATTGAAATAAGACAAAAGGATATAATTAACCAACAAAGTAAGTACAAAATGACAAGAATCATAAAGTTTACCAAAATGCATGGCGCAGGCAACGACTACATATATGTAGACACCACCCGCTATCCCATCGGAAATCCGGAGAAGCTCTCGAAAGAGTGGAGCGCACTGCATACGGGAATCGGCAGTGACGGTCTGGTACTTATAGGGCGTTCCGGTAAAGCCGACTTCAGCATGCGTATATTCAATGCGGACGGCTCGGAAGCAAAGATGTGCGGAAACGCCAGCCGGTGCATCGGCAAATATCTTTATGACTACAAGCTGACCTCCAAAACGGAGATAACACTCGATACCTTGTCCGGCATCAAAACCCTAAAGCTGCATGTGGAAGACAACAAAGTGGACACCGTAACCGTCGACATGGGTATTCCTGCCTGCGAACCTGCCCGCTATGACGGCAAGGAAGACAAACCGATGAAAGAGCACCCCATTGAAATAGACGGGGTGCGATATACGGGTACTACCGTATCTATGGGCAACCCCCATCTGGTGATCTTCGTAAACGATATCACCAAGGTTGACCTTCCCGTCATCGGCCCGAAACTGGAAAACCACCCCTTCTTTCCCGGACGCATCAATGTGGAGTTTGCCCAAGTATTGGGAGAAGGAAGAATAAGGATGCGGGTATGGGAACGCGGTTCGGGCATCACACAAGCCTGTGGAACAGGGGCATGCGCCACCGCCGTAGCCGCTTTTCTCACAGGACGCTCCGGAAGAAAAGCAACCGTCATCATGGATGGAGGAGCGCTTACCATTGAATGGGATGTAGCTACCGGGCACGTCTTCATGACAGGAAACGCAATCCGGGTGTTCGACGGAGAGGCGGAAACGAATGATGAATAAAATGGCTCACACTTAAAACAACAGAGATATGGCATTAGTGAACGAACATTTTTTAAAGCTGCCGGGCAGTTATCTATTCTCGGACATAGCCAAAAAGATCAATACTTTCAGGATAACGCACCCCAAGCAAGACGTCATCCGTCTGGGTATCGGAGACGTTACCCGCCCACTGCCGCAAGCCTGCATCCAAGCGATGCACAAGGCAGTGGACGAGATGGCCGACGCCAAGACATTTCATGGATACGGCCCCGAACAGGGATACGACTTTCTGATTGATGCCGTCATTAAACACGATTACGCACCGCGCGGCATTCATTTCAGCCCGCAGGAAATATTCATCAACGACGGGGCGAAAAGCGATACGGGAAACATCGGCGACATCCTCCGCCATGACAACAGTGTGGGGGTCACCGATCCCATCTATCCCGTATATATTGACAGCAACGTGATGTGCGGACGTGCCGGCATACTGGAAGAGAACGGCAAGTGGAGCAACGTAACCTACATGCCCTGCACAGCCGCCAACAACTTCATTCCCGAAATTCCGGACAAGCGCATCGACATCATTTACCTCTGCTATCCGAACAATCCTACGGGCACTACCCTCACCAAACCGGAGCTGAAGAAATGGGTGGATTATGCCCTCGCCAACGACACGCTCATCCTGTTTGACGCAGCCTATGAAGCATTTATCCAAGAAGACGATGTGCCCCACTCCATATACGAAATCAAAGGAGCGAAGAAATGTGCCATCGAATTCCGCAGCTTCTCAAAGACGGCAGGATTCACAGGAGTGCGTTGCGGCTACACCGTAGTGCCGAAAGAACTGACAGCCGCCACACTGGAAGGTGAACGCATCTCACTCAACAAACTGTGGAACCGTCGCCAATGCACAAAGTTCAATGGTACAAGCTACATCACCCAACGCGCCGCCGAAGCGATCTATACTCCGGAAGGCAAACGGCAAATAAAAGAAACCATCGGTTACTATATGAACAATGCCCGTACGATGAAAGAGGGTCTTGAAATGGCAGGCCTGAAAGTGTATGGCGGCGTAAATGCCCCATACATCTGGCTGAAAACACCGAACGGCGTAAGTTCCTGGAAATTCTTCGAGCAAATGCTGTACGAAGCCAATGTAGTGGGAACACCGGGCGTAGGATTCGGACCAAGCGGTGAAGGATACATCCGCCTGACCGCCTTCGGCACGCACGAAGACTGTGTGGAAGCCATGAGGCGCATCCGCAACTGGCTGATATAAAAAGTAAACTACTATTTAATAGTTCAAACGCAATATTGCACAAACAAGCCGGACTGATCATCCGCAATTTTTCTAACTCTAAAAAAGGTAAGAAGATATGAAAACAAGAATTGTAAAATTAGGAGTAATAGCATTATTATCAACAGTAATGCCTTTCACGACAAAAGCACAGGACAAAGTAGAAGCATCGGTAGGCGCCGACATCGTAAGCGGTTACATTTGGCGTGGGCAAGACTTGGGCGGCGTGAGCCTTCAGCCCAGCGCATCAATTGCCTACAAAGGCTTTTCGCTGGAGGCATGGGGATCGGTAGGCATTGAAAAGACAAACGCCGACGGATACGATGCCAAAGAGTTAGACCTGATTCTGGGTTACTCCACCGGTGGTTTCAGCATATCTATCACCGATTACTGGTTCAACACCGGTGCAGGCTACTTCCACTATGGCGCCCACAACACCGCCCATCTGTACGAAGCCCAGTTGGGTTACGACTTTGGCCCGGTGGCAGTAAACTGGTACACAAACTTTGCCGGAGCCGATGGCGTCAAAGAAAACGGTAAGAGAGCCTATTCATCCTACATCTCCGTAGCCGCTCCTTTCAAATTGGGCGGGCTTGACTGGACAGCCGAGGTCGGAGCCACCCCTTGGGAAACGGACTTCTACGGAGCAAGCGGATTTGCCGTATGCGACGTCAGCCTGGGAGTTGCAAAAGACATCAGAATCACCAATTCGTTCTCCCTGCCACTCTTTGCCAAAGCCACTTGGAACCCATGTTCGGAAGGGGCATACTTCGTAGTGGGGCTAAGCTTCTAAGAATGGAAAGGCTCGGATTACATTTGTCCGCCCCGAACAGCAAATGATGAACTGTTTAATAATAAATTAATTAAGGTATGAAAAAGATTGAAGCTATCATCCGCAAAACCAAGTTCGAGGAAGTGAAGGACGCACTCCTCGAAGCGGACATCGAATGGTTCTCCTACTATGATGTAAGAGGCATAGGGAAGTCCAGACAGGCCCGCATCTACCGAGGTGTGCTATATGACACCAGTTCCATCGAACGCATCCTTATCTCTATTGTTGTACGCGACAAGAATGTGGAAAAGACAGTACAAGCTATTATCAAAGCAGCACAGACCGGCGAAATCGGCGACGGCCGTATCTTCGTCATTCCCATCGAAGACGCCATTCGCATCCGCACAGGAGAACGGGGTGACATCGCCCTCTACAATGCCGAACAGGAAAGATAAACGGCAGCACTCAAACCATACTAATTTCATTGGGCGACGTGCCCGGTGACAAGTCAAAAATACAAGTACAACTAAAATCAAAAAGATTATGGACGTATATATGAAACACAGTTTCACAAATCTGTGTACGGCCCTTGCTATACTCATAGCTTGCTGCCTCACAACAGATATTTATGCGCAAACCGCCGTAGTAGATACTGCAACGGCAGTCACATCCGAAGTTATCACAGCAACAGAGACAACTGTTGAAGAAGGATCGGTAGCCGATACTGTTTCCCAATTAGTATCCGGTGTCAATACGGTCTGGATGTTGCTTGCAGCCATGCTGGTGTTCTTCATGCAGCCTGGGTTCGCGCTGGTAGAAGCCGGCTTTACCCGTACCAAGAACACCGCCAATATTCTTATGAAGAATTTCGTGGACTTCATATTCGGCTCATTGCTCTACTGGTTCGTAGGCTTCGGCATCATGTTCGGCCTGGGCGACTTCTTCGGGACTCCTCATTTCATGAGCCTGTTGTTCGACAGTAACGGTCTGCCCGACCCCGCCTCACTGCCCACCGAAGGTTTTCTGGTGTTCCAAACCGTATTCTGCGCCACTTCTGCCACAATCGTTTCTGGAGCTATGGCAGAACGCACAAGGTTCTCCATGTATCTGGTTTATACAATCTTTATCAGCGTACTGATCTACCCCGTTTCCGGGCACTGGACCTGGGGAGGCGGCTGGCTGATGAATAGTGAGGCCGGTTCGTTCATGATGAAAACTTTCGGAACCACTTTCCATGACTTTGCAGGTTCTACCATCGTACACTCCGTAGGCGGTTGGATTGCACTGGTAGGTGCAGCCATCCTTGGCCCCCGCATCGGCAAGTATGGTAAGGACGGCCAGTCAAAGGCTATCCCCGGACACAACCTCACAATTGCAGCACTGGGTGTATTCATCCTCTGGTTCGGATGGTTCGGCTTCAATCCCGGATCAC
>ENA-OPAO01000231-OPAO01000231.1-human-gut-metagenome-genome-assembly--contig:-NODE-231-length-52471-cov-7.701332_pt1 | contig 52471 bp, 37 predicted proteins | sample MGYA00241054_ERZ501424 | MGnify/ENA primary metagenome ERZ501424 (study PRJEB25962, sample SAMEA2042623) | human gut metagenome | biome: human gut; feature: human-associated habitat; material: faeces...
TACTTACAGTCCTAAGACAAATATTAAGATCACAAAACAGGATGCATCAACTAAGAAACCACTGGGTGGTGTAGAGTTTAAACTGGAAAAGATGAAGGAAAATACATCGACAGGAAAGCTTGTAGTTGATAATAGTTTCGAAACCAAAACAGTAACAACAGGTGACAGTGGTTCTCTTTCAGGAATTGCAGAATTCAAGGATCTGGAAGATGGAACCTATCGTTTGACGGAGACAAAAACCGTAGCCGGTTACAATTTATTAAAGGATCCAATAACCATTAAAATAAATAGGAATCAAGTAGATGGAACAACAGTGGATGGACAGGCATATGTCTTCACCACAGACAAGAATACGATAGAGCTTCAAATCAGCAACCGTATGAAGTTCCTTCTACCAAAAACCGGTGGTTATGGGGCAATGTTATTAATATTATGCGGAATGGCGCTAGTAACGCTAGGTTGCTTGATATTTTTCTTGATTAATCTTAGAAAGGAGGTACAATACTCCAGACATAAGAGACAAAGAAGAAACGCGATTGGCAAGTAACACATGTTGGTCGCACGTAACACGATAACAATGAAAAAGAAATAAGAGAGGAAAAAAGCATGAAAAAATTTAAAAAAATGTTGGCTGGCCTCCTAGGCGCAGCCATGGTGCTGACATCATTCGGCACACCAGCTTGGGCAGATAGTGCTACAAGACCTAATTTACCTACGATTGATACAAATCAGAAAGGTACGTTGACAATCAATAAGTATGAGGGTACAGATGAAAACACGTCAAATGATAAGCCATTAGCAGGTGTTGAATTTACAATTTGGAAAGTGGCAGATATTAAACAGGATACATCATCATCGTCAAATGTTGGATTTAAGTTTGTTCCGGTAAGTACATTGACAAGTCTTACGGAGGATGATTTTAAATCTGATAAAACAAAAGCAGATGAATACACAAGTGATATATATAGTAAGGTATTAAAAAAATTAAATGCTAGTAAAGAAGTAGAAAACGGTACATTAGCTAAGGGAATAAAAAAATCCACAGTAATAGATGAAACAGGTAAAGCATCAGCAAAATTTACAGACCTTGATTTAGGACTTTATCTCGTACAGGAGACAAAGGCTCCTTCACAGATTGTAAATAAAACAGCAAACTTTTTAGTTTCAGTTCCTATGACAAATGAGAATGGTACAGCTTGGAACTATGATGTAGTTGCAGAGCCTAAGAATGCAGCAGTATATGCTGGTATCAATCTTATAAAGAAAGGAACAACAATAAAAGCAGATGGAACACCAGAGACAGTTAATCTGGCAGGTGTAACATTTGTTCTGCAATCAAGACCAACTGGTTCAGATGATTCAGTTACTTGGACAAATGTGGACAGTTATACAACAGATAGTGATGGAAATATTAACGTAAAGGGTCTTGCTCCGAACGACTACAGATTTATTGAGACAGGTTTAGGAGAAAATGACGGATATATCCTTAATGGAAAATCATATGAATTTACAGTACAAAAAGATGGAAAAATTAAAGTGGGTTCTGCAGAAGCAACTGGTACTGCTGTAATCACTGCAGACAACGAAAAGCCAGACCTCAAGAAAGAGGTAAAAAAAGATGGTACATATGCAAATGCAGCAGATGCCTCAATCGGTGATATGGTAGAGTGGAAAGTGTCTGCATCTGTACCATCAAATGTAGACCAGTTAAAGAAATACTCAATCACTGATACAATGTCAAGTGCTCTTACATGGGTAGAAGCTGAAGCTGCTCTTAACATTACGTATAAATCCAATGGGACAGCAGTTAATGATATCAATCCGGCATTTGCTGAGACAACTGATTATACGTTAATAAAACCAGCTGATAAAGAAGATGGCAAGTCGTGGACTATTACATTTACAGATGCAGGAAAGAAGAAACTTAAGGATAATAATATTAGTTCAATCGAAGTAACTTTCAAAACAAAGTTAAATGAAAATGCAAATATAGGTAGTGCAGGTAACCTCAACGATGCACAGCTTGATTACTCAAATGCAATTTATCCTTTAGTAGATCCAACTAATCCTAATGATGGTAAAAAACCTGGTGAGGATCATATCAAGGATCAGGCAAAAGTATATTCTTTTGCCATTGATATGACAAAGGTAGATGGAAATAACACTGCAACAAAGCTTGAAGGTGTACATTTTGACTTGTATAAATATTCTGGTACAGTCACAGAGCCAACAGAGTCTGATTTAAAAGGTTCTGGTAAGAAGATTAATACCACTGATTTGGTAACAGATATTAATGGTAAAATCACTGTAAAAGGACTTGAAAATGGAAATTATTATCTTGTAGAGACAAAAGCCGCTGCAGGTGGTTATAACTTATTAAAAGCACCGGTAAAGGTTGTGATTGCACAGGAATATTCTGTTGAAAAGAAAACAACAGTTACTAAAGATGCAGAAGGTAATGTGACAAGTACAACAACAGTGGTTAACAAAACATTCACAGGTGGAGATGAAAATAACGCTGGTACTTACAGCGTAACAATCGAAAACCGCAAAGGCTTCACCCTCCCAAAAACCGGTGACATCGGAACTGCAATGTTCCTTATCATTGGTATCGGTGGTATGCTCGCTGCAGTATACATCATGCTCAGAGGAAGAAAGAGAGCCTAACCAGTGGCAATAGCCATAGAGAGTTTAGATAAGATTTAACAGAATAAAGTGCTTTTACAAAAGCAAAGGGATGACTAACCTTCGTACATACAGACTTAATTGTCTGCGTGTGCGGAGGTTACCATTCTATTTTACATTTTTGAAACGATAAGCTAACATTTATTCAATCCCACAATCAGACAGCTATGCAGCTTATGCTGTTGTGGATTTGAATAAGTGCTATCAGAAGCCTTATGTATAGGAAAAAGCTATAGGAATACAAGCTATGAAGAAACTACGAATAATTTTTTGCGCCATCCTCTTTTTCACCGGAATGTCGATTGCGCTCTATCCATATATCAGTAACCGTATAAATGAAAAGAATGCTAGCTCTGCTATCACAAGCTACGACAGTGAGGTGAAGCAGCTGGACGAGGAAAAGGTGGATGCCTTAAAGGAGGCTGCGACCAAGTACAATGATCAGCTGAGTACTGTGGTGTCTGCTGAGAACACAGAGAGTGAGAGCAGTGCGGTAAGCTATGCAGACCTCGTGGATGTCGGGGAGTCACTTGGATATATCACTATTCCAAAGATTGATGTGAATCTGCCTATATATAGCGGCACGAGTGATGATGTGCTCGCAAAGGGTGTTGGTCATATGGAGCAGTCCAGCTATCCGCTCGGCGGCGAGAGTACTCACTGCGTTCTGACAGGCCACAGAGGTCTTCCGAGCGCGGTGCTTTTTACGAATCTTGATAAGCTTGAGATGGGCGATGAGTTTTACCTGCATGTGCTCGATGAGATTCTTGCGTACAAGGTGGATCAGATTAAGGTAGTCGAGCCTAACGAGTCGGGAGACCTTGATATAGTGGAGGGGAAGGATTACTGTACACTTGTCACCTGTACACCGTATGCGATTAATTCGCACCGGCTTCTGGTGCGCGGTGAGCGAACAGAGTACACAGGCGAGAAGAAGAGTGAGACAAAGAATCAGATGCAGTCGGGCGCACTCACGAAGCGAATAGTGGATGTGTGGCCGTGGATGCTTGTGGCGCTTGCTGTGGCAGGTACACTTGAGACTGTGATTTTTATTATAATTGTAAAGCGCAGAAGAAGAGAGAGGAACGAGTAATATATGAAGGGTTATGAGAAGGCCGCTCAGGCTATACAATCTGTGAAACAGGTGATTATTGGAAAAGATGACTGTGTGCTTGCCATCATGGAGGCTATTCTTGCAAACGGGCATATACTGATTGAGGATATTCCGGGCGTGGGCAAGACGAGCATGGCGCTTGCGTTTGCGAGGGTTTTGGATATGAAGCAGAGCCGTGTGCAGTTTACACCTGATGTACTTCCTACAGATATCACAGGCTTTTCCATCTACAGGAAGGAGCTTGGCAGATTTGACTATGAGGAGGGCGCTGTCATGTGCAATCTGTTTCTGGCCGATGAGATAAACCGTACATCGCCAAAGACACAGTCCGCGCTTCTTGAGGTGATGGAGGAGCGCACGGTGACGGTGGATGGTGTGACTCATCCGGTGCCAAGACCGTTTCACGTTATCGCTACTGAGAACCCTATTGGCTCTGCAGGTACACAGATGCTGCCGGAGTCGCAGCTTGACCGTTTTATGATAAGCATCAGCATGGGATACCCAAACAGGGCGGATGAGCTTGATATTCTGATGAGCCGTGACCATGGCAATCCTATGGAGGATATCATGCCGTCCATTCACACCGATGAGCTCGTTGCGATACAAAAGGAAGTGGAGAGTGTATTTGTTCACAGGACAGTTTATGAGTATATTGTGAGCCTGGTGGAGGCCACGAGAAACAATGACAGGATAGAGCTTGGAGTCAGTCCGCGTGGTGCGCTTGCACTTGCCAGGATGAGCAAGGCGGCTGCTTATATTGAGGGGCGTGAGTATGTGCTGCCGCGTGATGTGGCTTCTGTGTTTATCAATGTGGCGCGTCACAGGATTGTGCTGAGTGCGCAGGGCAGGATGTACAATGAGTCTGCGCAGGATATTCTTGCTGAGATTTTAGCGTCGGTGAAGCAGCCCAAACCGCAGACAGAAGGCAGATAGCCTGTCTGATTTTCGGAGGTATTGATGAAGAAAAAGGTTTCCTACATAGCTTTAATTATATGTACACTTGCAGTTGCACTGTTCTGGGACAATGATATAGCGCGCACACTGCTTTCATTTGAGCTTTTGCTTGTGCCGTGTCTGTTTATACTTTCTGTGTATCTCGAGCGCAATCTGAGTGCGTCTTTAGTGGTGCCGGACAGATATGTGCCAAAGGGAGAGAAGTTTGAGGTGGATGTGCATGTCTCAAATGCTTCTGTGCTTCCGATGAGCACTGTACCTGTCACGCTTTTGTGTCACAGCAGGATTTCAAGCAGGGAGAGTGCCTATACGCGCGATGCCTTTGTTACGCCGGGCTCAGGCTCTTCGCTTTGCTTTTACCTGCGTACCGGTTACTGTGGCAAGCTGTATTTCAATATAGGAAAGGTCGCAGTGAAGGATTACCTGAGCCTTTTTACGCGCGAGTGCAGCGTTTCGGAGCATAGCTCGTCAGTATTTGTGCTGCCGAGGATTCATATGCTTGATATGGCGCGTGTGCTTGGGCTTTCGGAGTCGGTGGACGGTGAGCTTTTTTCAAAGCTGCGCCATGGTGAGGATTCGTCTGAGGTGTTTGATATCAGACAGTACAGGAGAGGGGATTTGCTCCACAGCTTTCACTGGAAGCTTTCCGCAAAGACGGATGATTTCATGGTTAAGGAGTACAGCCTGCCGATGAATGAGACTGCATTTATCTTTGCCGATATGTCATATAAAGGCACCGGCGATGAACGTGTCAGTGTGATGGATACTTTTCTTGAGATACTTGGCTCTGTGTCGTGGTCTATGGCAGCAGCCTCTATGAAGCATAATGTCATCTGGTGGGATGATAAGGAGAAGCGCATCATGAGCCGGTTTGTGGCGAGTGAGTCTGATACATACTCCATGCTCGAGCAGCTTTGTGAGTCGGGCATATATGAGGAGCCTGTGGATGTGGAGGCACTCTATGAGAACAGGGAGATTACGGCTGACAGCAATACGATGCGGCTTGGCATGGATGGCAGCTTTTATCACAACGGTGTGCGCGTGAAGCATATTGACTATGACAAGGTGGATGAGGAGCTTGCAGGATGGGAGATTTAGAGCTTGTAGGAGCCACACTGCTCACGAAGCCCGGGAATAAGGGAACGCACGCTATATGGCCTATGATGGTCATGTGCTTTTTTTCAGTGATGGCGCTTTTTAGGATTTTTCTGTATGCGTTTTCAGTGTCTGTAAATTACCCGGTGCTTGCGGCTGTCGGGGCAGCCCTTTGTGTGTGGTTTACATTTATATTTGAATACAGGGCTTTAGCCAGATATCGCTTTTTTGTCATTCTTTGTAGCATCATGCTGTGGTGCTTTGGCATTCTGCTTGCGCAGGAGGCTTTTAAGAAGGGCTTACTATATACCTTTAATTGTATTGCCGGTCAGATGAACCGGACTTATCAAAGTGGCATAACTCTCATTTCAGATGCCGGAACAGGGGCAACCATTTTTTTGGGTTTTATGTTTTTTGTGGGTGCCTGGTTGATGGCTGAGGCTGTGATTAAGAGGCAGGATGGAGCCATGTTTTTGTTTGTGGCTTTTCCTGTGGTGATATGCTCACTGCTTAGTGGTGGAAGGATTTCAAAGGGAGCTTATTTTGTGCTGCTCCTTTGTTTTTTATGTACATATGCAGGCTCGTCTGTGCGCGTGAGAAGAAAGCTCTGGGGCAAGGGCGATGAGGCTGTGTTTGATACGAATGTGAAGGAAGCCAGACGTGCTGCCAATATGCTTGCGGCTTTTTGTGCAGGCTTTGGTGCTGTTGTGGTGCTTTTAGCTTTTTTTGTGGTGCGGCCGGCTGTAAATGCTCCGCTTTCCGTGGTGTCTGATGTGACTGCTCCTGTGAAGAGCAGCGGTCTTCAGTTTCTGTACAGGTTTTTGCCGCAGGTGTCAGGCGGCAGGCTCAATCTATCGCTCGAGGGCGTGGGAGGCGGCGTGTCTGACGGTGAGCTTGGCGATGTGGACGGTACGGCTTATGATGAGGTGGAGTCGCTTAAGGTGACTGTCAGTGAGAAGCCTACGGAGATTCTTTATTTAAAGGGATATGTGGGTGCAGACTATACGCCAAACAGGTGGAGCATGGGCGATGCAGACAGCCTGACAGATGCGGCTCTAAACTGGAAGACGGATGGTGATTCGCTCCTTTATATCCAGAATATGCCATTTCTTCGGATGATGTATGTGCAGAGCCGTATGGATGGTGCAGCTTTAGATGGTGCAGGCGATGGGGATGGCTCTGATGCCGAGGAAGGTGAGGTAGCTGTGTCTTCACGTACAATCTCAGTCGAGAGGCTCAATGCGAATACTGCATACACCTATGTGCCTTATCAGGCTTACCTGAATGATTACTATAATATTTTGGGCGGTGACTGCTCGGTGCAGGGGCAGACTGCACAGGATGACCGGTATGAGTACTTTGAGAACAGCGCATACATGGATACGATGAAGAAGTGGATGGATGTGGATGCTTCTGCTTCCGATGGCGGTGACACAGCAGGCTCAGGCAGTGGTGCGGCTGGTTCAGATGGCGGTGACTCAGCAGGTGCGCTTGGCTCGTACAATCACCGGAATATGCTTGATGAGCTGGAGGCTTCATACGAGTCGTATGTGAATACCCACTATACCGATGTGCCTGAGAGCCAAAAGCGCATCGAAAAGCTTTGCAAAAAGAAGAAAAAGGAGTGGGACAAGAAGCTTGAGGGAAATCTGAGCGATACGCAGAAGCAGGATCTGTCATATGAAAAGATTGATGATGTGAAGAATTTTGTTGTGAGGACTCTGTGGGAGAGGTGTGAGTTCTCCAAATCCGCTTCAAAGATTTCTGATGATGAGGATTATATAGAGCGCTTTATGTTTGAAAAAAAGAAGGGTGATTCCACTGCCTTTGCTTCGGCGGCTGTTGTGATGTTCCGCTCCTGCGGCATACCGGCGCGCTACGTGGTGGGCTATGCGGCTCCTGCCAATCTGTTTTCGGGTCAGGCTGACGGCTCGTATATGGCTGTGCTTCAGGATGACAATGCGCACGCGTGGGTGGAGATTTACATGCCTGACTGTGGCTGGACTCCTGTGGAGACGACACCGGGCTTTGCCGGCACGATTGACAATCTCGATATGCCGGAGGCTGACACAGAGGATACGGAGAGTATTGTGGACAAAAAGGACAAGGATGCTGACCGTGACGGAGAGGATACAGCGGGTACCGGGGCCGGTATGAAGCGCATCAGGCAGCTTAAGCTTTTGCTTGGTACGGTGTGTGGCATATTACTTGTGATAATTGCGGTCATACTGCGCGTATGGTATGTGAAGAGACGCACGCTTGCGCTCGATAAGAGGCTTTCACCGGGAGAGAGAGTCAGAATCATATTCATAAGCTTTTATGAGCTGCTTGAGAGGGATGGCAGGCTGGCTGCTGATGAGGGTGCTTGTGTGGATACCACAAGACCTGAGTTTGTTGATGCGGTGATGGATGCTTATCCTGAGCTTGTAAGGAGTGATTTTGAGCATTTCATGAGTCTTGTGCTTATGGCCAATTATGGACCGGATAAGCTTGAAGCCGGTGATTGTGAGCTTGCAGTCGTGATGTATAAGAGGCTTAAGAAGCTTGTGGCGCGAAAGGCTGTGGTCAGAGGGTATTTTTAATTATTGAATGATAAAATGCGGTCATATGACCGCATTTTTCTTGACATATGAGAACAAATAATATATCATATTAAAGTGCCTCGGTTTTCATGAGGATGATTTCGCATAGGTTATAGGAGGTGGAGTCAATGAAAAGATATTGTGAAGAATGCAAAAAAGAAGTTGAGACTACAATAGTTACAAAAAAAGAATCTTATAATGTATGCGGAGAGATGATAGATGTAAACGCGCAGGTGCTTGTATGTGCTGAGTGCGGAGAGGAATTATTTTCTGAGGAATTAGATAATGCTACTCTTATTAAGGCATACAATGAATATCGTAGGAGACATAAGCTTCTTCTTCCGGAAGAAATTAAAGAAATAAGACAGCAGTATGGACTAAGCCAGAGAGGCTTTTCAAAATTATTGAACTGGGGAGATAAGACTATCTGCAGATACGAGAATGGTTCTTTACAGGACCGGGCTCATAATAGTCTTTTGATTTTTTTGAAAAATCCTGAGAATATGAGGTCATATCTTACAGAAAATGAGATAGACATTGATGAAAAGCAGAAGACAAATTTGCTTGATATTGTAGAAAAACTTGAGCAGAATTTGGAATACAGAGAAAATAGAAAGTTTTTTGATGATTTTTTCTCCGAAACTCCATGTGAGGAAAATGGATTTAAAGGTTTTGATTATGAAAAATTGTGTGCAATGGTTTTATTTTTTGCAAATAAAAGCACAGAGCTGTTAAAGACAAAGCTGATGAAGCTGTTAAATTATTCAGACATGATTTTTTATAAGGAAAATGGTATTTCAATATCAGGCTTAAGGTATGCGCATTTACCATATGGCCCGGTTCCTGAAAATTTTGATATGCTTTTTGGAAGGATGGCAGCAGACCATTTGGCTCATATTGAGGTGGCTTATGATAATGGATATGAAAAGCATCAGGTGATTCCTGAGTGTGATATGCCAAAGGGTGTTTTATCCGATGAGGAAAAGGATGTGCTTGAACGCATTTATTTGAAATTTAAGGATTTTGGTTCAGTTGATATATCAAACTATTCACATAAAGAAAAAGGTTATATTGCTACTAAGCAGGGAGAAATAATCTCTTATTCATATGCGAAGGATATTTGTCTAAATTAGATAGCATGAAATGAAAATAGAAGCAGCTTCCGGATTAACCGGAAGCTGCTTCCTTTAAATAATACACAATATCTGATGTATAATACGAGCAAGGTCTATTCCAGCGAATCCGGAATACCATCATGATCCAAATCTGCCATGTCTGCTCCGTGCGCACCGATATCCACAGTGTTTAAGGTGCGTCTTTTAAGTCTTGCGGCCTCAGACTGCTTGAGCAGATAGCTCTTTATCTCGCGTGAGTGCTTTACGTGAACGAGCTTAAGCTCAGGGCTTGTGACGTCGCCTGTGTAGCAGACTATGGTGCCGAGCTTAAAAATGCGCTCCATCAGTGATGTGGTAAGCTTTACATCAGCTACCTTATACATGTAGCAGTCATCCTCTGTGGTGCTTAAGAGTCCGGACTCTACAGTGATAAAGGACGGTGTGACGGTATATTTTGTGAAAGTCCACGGCAGACCGAGAAACAGCAGTCTCTTTCTCTCCTTAAAGATTACAGCATCGTCATCATCAATTGCGCCGGCTGTGGTGTTTTTGATTTGTGATTCATTTACAGACATATTATTCTCCTTTTTGATGTTGGAATTGTCGTAATTGTATGAAAACTTCACTACAATTGCTAAGCATTCAGAACAGTTATATTCTGACATATATTCTACAACAAAAAAGTGTAAAAGCCAACTTGAATATTGCACTGAGATATTATATGATAGAAAAAATGTAAAAAATTGTTACGCGAAAAAGAATGGAGGCAAATTATGCGTCACTTAATGAGTCCGTTGGATTTTTCTGTAGAAGAGTTGGACAAGCTTCTGGATCTTGCAAATGATATAGAGGCTCATCCTGAGAAATATGCACACAAGTGCGATGGAAAGAAGCTTGCAACCTGTTTTTACGAGCCAAGCACGAGAACCAGGCTTAGCTTTGAGGCTGCCATGCTTAATTTGGGAGGCTCGGTGTTAGGTTTCCACAGTGCTGATTCGTCATCTGCATCAAAGGGCGAGAGCGTTTCAGATACTATCAGGGTTATTTCCTGCTATGCGGATATCTGTGCCATGCGTCATCCTAAGGAGGGTGCACCGCTTGTGGCTTCAGAGAAATCGCGTATCCCTGTAATCAATGCAGGCGATGGAGGTCATCAGCATCCTACCCAGACACTTGCTGATCTCCTTACAATCCGTTCCATCAAGGGCAGATTGAATAATATCACAATCGGCTTTTGCGGAGATTTAAAGTTTGGACGTACAGTGCATTCACTGATCAATGCACTTATCAGATATGACAATGTGAGGATTGTGCTTATCTCGCCTGAGGAGCTTAAGGTGCCTGACTATGTGCGCGATGATGTGCTTCGTGCCAACAATATCGAGTTCAAGGAGGTAGAAAAGCTCGAGGATGCCATGGGAGAGCTTGATGTGCTCTACATGACACGTGTCCAGAAGGAGCGTTTCTTCAATGAGGAGGACTATGTGCGTCTGAAGGATTTCTACATTCTGACAAAGGAGAAGATGGAGCTTGCAAAGGATGATATGATTGTACTTCATCCGCTCCCACGTGTGAATGAGATTTCTGTTGATGTGGATGATGACCCGAGAGCATGCTATTTCAGGCAGGCACAGTATGCGGTTTACGTGCGTATGGCGCTTATTCTGACATTGCTTGGACTGGCTGAGGACTAAAGGAGGATAATATGCTGAATATAAGTGGAATACATGAGGGCTTTGTGCTCGATCATATCAAGGCAGGTATGAGTCTTCAGATTTACAGGGATTTAAAGCTTGACAAGCTCGACTGCACAGTTGCAATCATAAAGAATGCAAAGAGCAGCAAGATGGGCAAGAAGGATATTATCAAGGTAGAGTGTCCGATAGAGTCATTAGACCTCGATATCCTTGGATTTATCGACCACAATATCACTGTAAATGTGATAAAGGGTGACAAGATTGTGGACAAGATGGAGCTTAAGCTGCCTCATCAGGTGAAAAATGTCATCAAGTGCAAAAACCCAAGATGCATCACTTCAATTGAGCAGGAGCTTGACCAGATTTTCGTGCTTTCCGATGAGAAAAACGAAATCTACCGTTGCAAGTACTGCGAGGAGAAATACGAAGGAGTTAAATAGTATCAGTTATGTATGCCAACGTGATTGTGGATATATCCCACGAAAAACTGGATAAGACATTTCAGTACAGCATCCCGGATGAGATTTTATGCGACATCCGTCCGGGTGTGTGCGTGGATATTCCATTTGGCAGCCGCACTATCACAGGCTATGTGATTGAGGTCACGGATAAGCCTGAGTACGACCCGGCAAGGACAAAGCCTCTTATCGGGATAAAGGCAGACTCTGTGGCTGTGGAGGCAAAGCTCATCGCACTTGCGGCATGGATACGGCGCAATTACGGCTCTACCATGAATCAGGCGCTTAAGACTGTTATACCTGTAAAGAAGCAGGCTAAGGAGCAGGTGAGCCGCAGTATTGCACTGAAAATAGACAAGGTAAAGGCAAGGGCGCAGCTTGCGCTTTGCGAGGCAAAAAGACAAAAGGCAAAGGCCAGGCTGTTTCGTGCGCTGATTGATGCTGATGATGGGGCGCGCCTTGAGTATTCTTTTGTGACAGGCAAGCTGTCGGTGTCGGCTGCCACTATAAGAGCGCTTGAGCAGAGCGGCTTTATCGAGGTCATCACACAGAGCGGCTACAGAAATCCTGTGGAGCATATGAGTGTGGACACCTATGATAAGGTGCTGAATGCCGCGCAGCAGAGTGTGGTTGATGCGATAGAAGGTGACATTGCCGCCGGTCTTAGAAATACTTATCTGATTAAGGGCGTTACCGGAAGTGGCAAGACAGAGGTGTACATGGAGCTTATAGCACACTGTATACAGTCCGGGCGTCAGGCGATTGTGCTGATTCCCGAGATTGCCCTTACTTACCAGACCGTGATGCGTTTTTTTGCAAGATTTGGGAACAGGGTTTCGATAATCAATTCAAGACTTTCAAATGGTGAGCGTTATGACCAGTTTGAGAGAGCTAAGAATGGTGATATTGACATCATGATTGGCCCGCGGTCGGCGCTGTTCACACCTTTTTCAAATTTAGGACTTATCATAATAGATGAAGAGCACGAGAATTCATACAAGAGCGAGTCGGTGCCGCGCTATCATGCCAGGGAGGTGGCGATAGAGTACGCGCGCATGTCCGATGCTATTGTGGTACTTGGCTCTGCAACACCGTCGGTGGATAGTTTTTACAAGGCAAAGACAGGCGTTTACAGGCTTTTGGAGCTGGATAAGCGTGTGGACGACAGACCTCTTCCAAAGTGTGAGGTTGTCGATTTGAGGCAGGAGCTTCGTGAGGGAAACCGCTCGATTCTTTCCACCAGGCTTCAGGAGCTCATGGAGGAGAGGCTTCTAAATGGCCAGCAGACCATTCTTTTTTTAAATAGAAGGGGCAAATCGGCATTTATGTCGTGCAGAGCGTGCGGTTTTGTGGTAAAATGTCCTCATTGCGATGTATCACTCAGTGAGCATAGCGGCGGAGTGATGGTCTGTCACTACTGCGGCTACAGACAGCCGGTACCTAAGGTGTGTCCGAGCTGTGGCTCGAAGTACATTAGCGGCTTTAAGGCCGGCACACAGAAGATAGAAGCGATGGTGGCAAGGCGTTTTCCACAGGCGCGTATACTGCGCATGGATTATGACACCACGAGGGCGAAGGATGCGTATGAGAAGATTCTGCAGGCATTTTCCAATCATGAGGCCGATATACTTATCGGTACGCAGATGATTGTAAAGGGGCATGATTTTTCAAATGTCACGCTGGTTGGTGTGCTGGCGGCGGATATGTCACTGCATGTGAATGATTTTCATGCGGCGGAGCGCACCTTTGCTCTGCTGACCCAGGCGGCAGGGCGCGCCGGCAGAGGAAAGCTGCCCGGCAATGTTGTTATCCAGACCTACGACCCTGACCACTATGCCATCCGGACTGCCAAAGAGCAGGATTATGAGGCTTTTTACGATAAGGAGATAGAGTACAGGAGGCTTATGCATTATCCGCCTGTATGGAATATGCTTTTAGTCCATGTCACATCACCTGATGAGAGTGAGTGCGACAGCATGGCACAGCGAGTGTACGATATAGCGTCGCAAATGATATCGCATACAGATGAAAATCAGAGCCCGGATGATAGGCATCAGATTCAGCTCATCGGTCCTGCGGATGCGACCATCGCCAAGGTAAATGACATATACCGCAAGGTGATTTACATGAAGACATCTGACTATGCGGCGCTCATTTCCATAAAGGATGGCATAGAGCAGGCTGTGAAAGCTGATACGGCAATGAAAAATGCTAATATCTCATTTGATTTCAATCCGATGAGTGGATTTTGATAGATATAGAAGGAGGCAATTATGGCACTTAGAACTATTAGAGTGGAGGGAGACCCTGTACTTGGCAAGGTCTGCAGAGAGGTTACGGAGGTGACTCCAAAGATAGTAACACTTATTGATGATATGCTTGAGACTATGTATGAGGCCAATGGTGTAGGACTTGCTGCACCACAGGTTGGCATATTAAAGAGGATCGTTGTTATCGATGTGGGCGAGGGTCCAATCGTGATGATTAATCCTGAAATTATCGAGTCTGACGGAGAGCAGACCGGCGATGAGGGCTGTCTTTCGATACCGGGAAAGGCCGGACAGGTAACACGCCCGAATCATGTAAAGGCCCGCTTCATGGGTGAGGATATGAATGAGTATGAGATAGAGGGAGAAGAGCTTTTGGCCAGATGTATCTGCCACGAGCTTGACCATCTCGACGGACATCTCTATGTGGAGAAGGTTGAGGGTGCACTTCACGATGTGACATATGAGGATACACAGGAGTAATCATTAGGATGACATTTGTTATCTGAGCTTGGAAAATATCTGGGAGGCAGTAAGATGAGAGTAATTTTCATGGGAACACCGGACTTTTCGGTGGGAACACTTGAGGCAATTATAGAGGCAGGGCACGAGGTGGCACTGGTTGTCACACAGCCCGACAAGCCAAAGGGCCGCGGCAAGACAATGCAGTATACACCGGTCAAGGAGTGTGCGCTTTCGCACGGTATTGAGGTATTCCAGCCGGTTAAAATAAGAGAGACTGCTAATATAGAGTATCTCAGAAAGTTTAATGCAGATATAATAATTGTGGTTGCTTTTGGACAGATTCTGTCAAAGAGTATTCTTGATATGCCTCGATACGGCTGTATCAATGTGCATGCTTCACTTCTGCCAAAGTACAGAGGTGCGGCTCCTATCCAGTGGGCTGTGATTAACGGTGACGAGTTTACAGGTGTCACTACCATGAGGATGGATGAGGGCGTCGATACCGGCGATATGATTGCAAAGAGTACAGTCAGACTCGCACCTGATGAGACCGGCGGCAGCCTGTTTGATAAGCTCTCAGCAGAGGGAGCAAAGCTGTGTGTGGAGACCATGAAGATGATAGAGGATGGCACTGCAGAGTATACTCCTCAAAACAGCGAGGAGGCCACACATACATCAATGATCAGTAAGGAGCTTGGCTTTATCGACTGGACAAAGCCGGCTGTTGAGATTGAGAGGCTTATAAGGGGGCTTAATCCATGGCCGAGCGCATACACCCACTTAAACGGTAAGACATTTAAGGTGTGGAGTGCAAAGGTGATTGACGGCAGCGATGATTATGAGCCGGGCTGCATTTATCATATCGGAAAAAATGATATGTATGTACAGACAGGAAAAGGAGCATTATCTTTAGTAGAGGTACAGCTCCAGGGCAAGAAGCGCATGGATACAGGTTCATTTTTGAGAGGCTGTCATGTGGAAGAGGGCTCGTTCTTCACATTATAGTTATTCATTATAAGTAACTATTGACAAACTACTACACGCATTATAATAAGCAGCAAGGAGAGATGATACATGGGATATTATTACTGGGATCCGACATATGTACTCGTTGTGATAGGTGCAGTGATATGTATGATTGCATCGGCAAGAGTTAAAGGTACATTTAATAAATACTCGCAGCTAAGAAGCATGTCAGGCATGAATGGCGCACAGGTAGCTCAGAGAGTGCTTCAGGCGGCAGGCATATATGATGTGCAGGTGCGTCATGTGTCAGGCAGTCTGACGGACCACTATGATCCGCGCACCAAAACGGTGAATTTATCTGATCCTGTGTACAATGCCACATCGGTCGCAGCACTTGGCGTAGCAGCCCATGAGTGTGGACACGCTATACAGCATGCAAAAAGCTATGCACCTCTTTCAATCAGGAGTGCACTTGTGCCTATAGCTAATTTTGGCTCAATGCTTGCATGGCCGGTCATACTTATCGGCTTGTTATTTAACACACGCTCGTCAGGGCTTATTATTGATATAGGCATATTGCTGTTTTCGGCAGCAGTGCTTTTCCAGCTCGTGACATTGCCGGTAGAGTTTGATGCTTCAAGACGTGCGCTTGTCATGCTTCGTACACAGGGCATACTTGCAGATGACGAGCTTAAGTACACAAGAAGGGTGCTCAAGTCAGCGGCACTTACCTATGTAGCCAGTGCGGCGGCTGCTATTTTACAGCTCCTTCGTATCATACTTATCACAAACGGACGCAGACGGGACGACTGATACTGTTTTAGCTGCAAGTAGGTTAAACTATATGACATCGAATAAGAATATAAATAATCATAATAATAAAAATAGCCAAATAAACAAAAATAATATGCCGGGCAGACCGGCAAAATCAAACGTGGCAGCGCATAATGAGCACTCTGTGGATACGCGTGAGCTTGCCCTTGAGATGCTTATTGAGATTAATGAGCGTGGAGCATTTTCACATATCGTGCTTCGCAGTGTGCTTGACAAGTATCAGTATCTGTCAAAGCAGGACAGAGCCTTTATGACAAGGCTTGTTGACGGCACTATCGAGTATATGCTGCAGCTTGACTACATCATAGACTCTTTTTCAAAGACAAAGGTAAGGAAGATGAAGCCCTTCATCAGAAACCTTCTTCGCATGAGCGTCTACCAGATAAAGTACATGGACGCGGTGCCGGATTCAGCTGTATGCAATGAGGCGGTGAAGCTTGCAAAGAGGCATAAGTTTGCACAGCTTTCGGGCTTTGTAAACGGTGTACTCAGAAATATTGCAAGAAATATAGATTCAGTACAGTTTGATACCTTAAGCATCCGATACTCTATGCCACAGTGGATAGTGGACAGATTTGTATCAGCATACGGAGAGAAGAAGGCAGAGGAGATTTTCAAGGCCTTTCACAATAAGAGCACAATAAGCATCAGGACCAACCTGACCAGGTGTACTCTGGATGAGCTTCGCGCGATGCTTGAGGCAGAGGGTGTGACGGTCACAGCGGTTGATGAACTTGATTATGCATTTGTTATATCTGGATTTGATTATTTGAATGGCTTGCAGAGCTTCAGAGACGGGCTTTTCTATGTGCAGGATATAAGCTCAATGCTTGTCGCACAGACGGCTGCTCCAAAGAAGGGCGACTATGTGATAGATGTATGCGCAGCACCGGGCGGCAAGAGCACCCATATAGCTGAGCTTTTGCAGGGAAGCGGCCATGTGCTCGCGCGTGACCTGACCGATACCAAGGTCGGTATGATTGAGGAAAATATAGAAAGGCATGGTCTTAAAAATATGTCGGCAGAGGTGTGGGATGCCACCGTACCTGATGCTGATTCGGCAGGAAAAGCAGATATACTGATTTGTGATCTGCCGTGCTCAGGGCTTGGAGTGCTCGGAAGAAAGAAGGACATTCGCTACAAGATGACACCTGAGTCTGTAGATGAGCTTGCCGCTCTTCAAAGACAGATACTTGATACCGTGCATACATACGTGAAGCCAAACGGAGTGCTCGTGTACAGTACATGTACGATAGATGAGGCTGAGAACGAGGACAATGTGAGGTGGTTTATTGAAAAGCATCCGGAGTTTGAGCTGGATAAGAACTTTGCGGAAGGCACCGGAATGAAACAGATACTGCCCGGTGAGCATGGAAGTGACGGATTCTTTATTGCAAGATTTATAAAAAGCAAATTATGATATTAAAGTAAATCATGAATTAATAAATACAAATTGATTCGAATTAGTAGAATTATAAAACAATAGTTAAATGCAGATTTAATAAAAATAATATGGAACAGATAAAAGAACAACTAACTGACATCAAATCAATGAATATGGACGAGCTCACAGAGTTTATCATATCGCTCGGAGAGAAGAAATTCCGTGCGAAGCAGATATATGAGTGGATTCATGTGAAGCATGTGGAAAGCTTTGATGAGATGACCAATATTTCAAAAAAGTTCATACAGGTATTAAAGGACAATGCAATACTCATCTCGCTAAAAAAAGAGGAGGTGCAGGTGTCAAAGCTCGATGGCACGAGAAAATATCTCTTTGCACTCGACGATGGCAATGTTATAGAAAGTGTACTTATGAAGTACAAGCATGGAAACTCTGTATGCATATCTTCGCAGGTCGGCTGCAGGATGGGGTGCAGATTCTGTGCATCCACTCTTGACGGTCTCGTCAGGGGGCTTAGGCCGTCTGAGATGATTGATCAGATTTATCAGATAGGCAAGGATATAGGGGAGCGCATCTCAAATGTGGTTGTCATGGGCACAGGTGAGCCGCTTGACAATTACGACAATCTGCTGCGCTTTATAGAGCTTCTTACTGATGAAAACGGAATCAATATCAGCCAGCGCAATCTGACAGTTTCCACATGTGGTCTCGTACCGCGCATGAGACAGCTTGCAGATGAAAAGCTTTCTATCACGCTGGCGCTTTCACTGCATGCCTCCAACCAGGAAAAGAGAAAAGCTCTCATGCCGGTTGCAAACAGCTATGACATACATGATGTGGTCGATGCATGCAAATATTATTTTGCACAGACCGGCCGCAGAGTCACATTTGAGTATAGCCTGGTAGGCGGAGTGAACGATACAGCCGAGGATGCAGCAGAGCTTTCGGCACTCGTACATGGCATGAACTGCCATATAAATCTGATTCCGGTAAACCCGATAAAGGAGCGCGACTACGTGCAGTCCAACAAGGGTGTTATAGAGGCTTTTAAAAATAGGCTTGAAAAAAACGGAATTAATGTTACTATTAGAAGGGAAATGGGCAGAGATATAGACGGTGCCTGTGGACAGCTTCGCAAGAAGCATATAGATAAGGAGAGAGGAATAAACTAGATGAAGACGTTTTCCATTACGGATGCAGGTGCTATTCGTGAGATGAATCAGGATTTTTATTTCTCGTCTGACACTGCAGTAGGAAATCTTCCGAATCTTTTCATCGTAGCAGATGGAATGGGAGGACACAAAGCCGGTGACTATGCTTCCAGATACACTATAGAGCGTGTGGTTGCATCGGTATCGAGAAATGCCGGGGATGAACCGGTATCCATCATCAAAGAGGCTATCAACAAGGCAAATGAGCTTTTGGTGGCTGAGTCTCGTGGGGATGAAGCTAAGCGTGGAATGGGTACCACCTTAGTCATAGGAACTATTATAGGTAACAAGCTTTTTGTGGCCAATATAGGTGACAGCAGGCTTTATATTGTAGGTGGCACAGAGCAGATCAGACAGATTACCAGGGATCATTCACTGGTTGATGAGATGGTCAGGATGGGTGAGATAAATGCCGACGAGGCGAGAGTTCATCCGGACAAGAATATCATCACGAGAGCCGTCGGGGCAGCAGATCATGTGGAGGCAGATTTCTTTGAGGTCGAGCTATGTGAGGACGACAGGATTCTTCTGTGTACAGACGGACTTACCAATATGGTGAGAGATGAAGAAATATGCGATACTATTAGGCAAAATGATAATATCGAGACAGCAGCGTCACAGCTTGTCGCCATGGCCAATGCAAACGGTGGCCGCGATAATATCACTGTAATGATTATTAAACCATTTTAAGACGAGGTAATAACAGATGTTAGAGATAGGAAGTTTTTTATCGGATCGATATGAGATCCTAAGCAAGGTTGGCGCAGGCGGCATGTCAGATGTATACAAGGCAAAAGACCATATACTGAGCCGTTTTGTAGCTATAAAGGTTTTAAAGCAGGAGTTTTCGGAGGATAGTTCATTTGTGACCAAGTTCCGTGCTGAGGCACAGTCAGCAGCAGGACTTGAGCATCCGAATATCGTAAATATCTATGATGTAGGCAGCGAGAATGGTCTGTACTACATTGTCATGGAGTATGTCGAGGGTATCACACTTAAGACTTATATCGAGAAAAAGGGCCAGCTGTCATTCAAGGAGTCTGCAAGTATTGCAATCCAGGTGGCAAGGGGCATAGAGGCCGCTCACAATAAAAATATCATCCATCGTGATATCAAGCCGCAGAATATCATTATTTCTACAGATGGCAAGGTAAAGGTGACAGACTTTGGAATTGCAAAGGCTACATCTTCAAATACAATAAGCTCAGATGTGATGGGCTCAGTGCACTATGCATCTCCGGAGCAGGCAAGAAACGGCTTCGTCGATGGCAGAAGTGATATTTACTCACTGGGAATCGTAATGTTTGAGATGGTTACAGGCCGTGTGCCGTTTGACGGTGATACCACAGTGGCAGTTGCACTGCAGCACTTACAGGAGGAGATTGCAAGGCCAAGCATCTACGCACCGGATCTGCCAATCAGTTTTGAGAAGATCATCTTAAAGTGTACACAAAAGACACCGGACCGCAGATACCAGACTATTGAGGAGCTTCTCACAGACATAAGACGCTCTCTTGCGCATCCTGATGAGGATTTTGTCACAATAGCTCCACTCGTTGACGGTGGCAAGACCAAGGTTATAAGCCCGGAGGAACTTGACAAGATAAAAGAGGGCAGAGGTGTCGCAGAGGACTTAAACGATGATGATACTGATGCAGATAATGATGATGAGTATGCTGATGGTGAAGACGATGATGATGAAGACGATGATGATGACGGCAAGCTTTTAAATCCAAAGATGGATAAAGCAATCACAATCATGGGTATAGTAACAGCCGTAATCATTGTAATAGTTATCATATATCTTGCACTTTCAGTGGCAGGAGTGTTTAAGTTTGGCGGCAAAAAGAACTCAGAGTCACAGCAGACAGAGTCACAGACACAGACCGAGTCTGAATCAGAGTCAGAGACACAGACTGAGACAGAGGGCCAGATGATTGACATCAGAGGCATGTCAGTGGAGGATGCTCAGAAGGCAGTAGACCGCTTAAAGCTTGACCTCACAGTATTTGCATTTGAGACAAAGCAGTCAGATAAAAAGGACGGCACAATCCTTGAGCAGGATGTCAAGGCCGGAGATACAGTAAAGCGTGGTTCACAGATTAATGTAGTTATCGCAGGAAAAGGTGATAGTACATCAGAGATGGTCAAGATACCAAGTGTGATCGGAAAGACCAAGAGCTCGGCAAAGAGCACACTCGAGTCAGCAGGCTTTAGTGTCACCTTCGAGTATGGAGATTACAATGACAGTGTAGCAGCAGATGTAGTAACAGCACAGTCACCATCAGCAAAGAAACAGGCCGCAAAGGGCAGCACAGTAACAGTCACCCTTTCACCGGGCCAGAAGCCAATCACCGTGCCAAACGTAGTAGGCGCCTCACAGTCACATGCAGAAAGCGCCCTCGCAGGAGCAGGGCTCAAGTACACCTATGCTGACTCCCAGTACAGTGACACTGTAGCCGCCGGCAACGTAATCAGCCAGACCAAATCCGGCGAAACCGTAGCCGCAGGCACCACAATCACACTGACACTCAGTAAGGGTAAACAGCAGGTTTCAAAGAGCGTAAATAAGACATTGTCACTTGGAATAGAAAATGCAAAGGTAGTAGATGGTTCATATACCTTAAAAGGCAGTGATGGACAGACATACGCAAGTGGAACAGTAACTTCAGCAGAGGTTGCAGTATCCGGAACAATGAATTGTGCATCCGGTAAATTAACGGTAACATGGAAATATACAGTTCCATCATTGGATGGAGATGGAAATGAAGTTGAGGGTGAAATTCAGACAAAGACAGAAACAGTAGAAGTACAGTAAGCCACCGGATAGCACCCACGAAGTGGTGCTATCCGCACCCCAACCACCCCAACCCGCGGACGAGAACCTGAACTCGCGGAGAAGGACTGTGGATAGCGGGGCAGGCATGTGTTCCGAGGAAAAAATATGAATTGCCCCGGGGTGCCATAAACCTACCGAGGAAAGAACAGGGCAGAGCAAGCCATAGCCTGTCTGTAGGAGAGCCCGGGGCTGGCTTCATATTTTTTAATAGGAATATATGCCTGCCCCCGCCACCCACATAACCTCAAAGCGCGGCATGCACCCCGCCGAAAGCGTGACTCCTGCAAATACAAAAGCACACAAGGAAAACCATGACAGGAAAAATTATTAAAGGAATTGCCGGCTTCTACTACGTTTACGTAGAAGAACCCAAAGAAGCAAAAGAAACTGCCACAGGCGGCACTCTCTACGAGTGCAAAGCAAAAGGCACCTTCAGAAAACAAAAGATAAAGCCGCTGGTTGGCGATATAGTCGACATAGCAGTCCTCGATGATGAAAAGCACATAGGCAATGTCGAGCGTATACTGCCACGGAAAAACGAACTTATCAGGCCGGCTGTGTCCAATATAGACATGGCCCTGGTTATTTTTGCATCCGCAAAGCCGGATCCCAATTTCAACCTGCTTGATAGGTTTTTGTGTATGATGGAGTACCAGCATGTCCCGGTTACCATATGCTTCAACAAAAAGGACTTAATCACACCTAAAGAGCAGCAGGAGCTTAAAAGCATATACGAGCCGGCTGGTTATAGAGTGCTTTTTACCAGCACGAAAACAGGTGAGGGCATAGATGAGATAAAGCACATTTTAGAGGGAAGGACGACCACGGTTGCAGGTCCCTCTGGAGTTGGCAAGTCATCTATCATCAACTGTCTGCAGGATGATGTGCAGATGGAGACCGGACATATAAGTGAGAAAATAGAGCGCGGAAAGCATACGACCAGACATTCTGAGATTATCCCGATAAAGGATGGCACGTATATCATGGATACACCGGGCTTTAGCTCGATGGATGTGCCGGGCTTTGAAAAGGAAGATCTGTGGACATGTTATCCGGAGTTTGTAGAATATGAGCCATATTGCAGGTTTCAGGGCTGCAGTCATATAAATGAGCCGGACTGCGGCGTGAAGGAAGCTCTTGCAGATGGGAAAATATCGCAGGTGCGGTATGATAATTATAAGCTTTTATATGAGGAGCTTAAAAACAGACAAAAGTATTAATTTAAAGCATAATCAAACGGAGGAAAACATGAACTGTTTATCACCATCAATTTTATCAGCGGATTATTCAATACTCGGAGAGCAGCTTAAGCAGCTTGATGAGGCCGGAGCACAGTATGTGCATATAGATGTTATGGACGGCAGCTTCGTTCCAAGCATATCAATAGGACTGCCGGTCATAAAGACAATCAGAAAGTGCACAGAGCGTATGTTTGATGTGCATCTGATGATAGATGAGCCGGTCAGATATATAGATGATTTTGCGACAGCAGGAGCAGATATCATCACAGTCCATGCGGAGGCATGTAGGCATCTTGACAGGACAATCGAGGTAATAAAGGAAAAGGGCATACTGGCAGGTGTAGCATTAAATCCGGCTACTCCGCTCTCAGCCATAGAGTATGTGCTTCCCAAGGTGGACATGGTGCTTATCATGACTGTAAATCCGGGCTTTGGAGGACAAAAGCTTATTCCGTACACTGTAGACAAGGTGCGCGACTTAAAGGCGCTTCTTGAGAAAACCGCCAATAAGGCTGATATCGAGGTGGACGGTGGTGTTAATCTTGAGAACGTGGAGACACTGCTTGCGGCAGGAGCCAATATCATTGTTGCGGGAAGTGCGGTGTTTAACGGAGATATAGAAGAAAATGTAAATGGTTTTCTGAATATCATGATGTAACAGATGCAGGTTAAAACGGAAATGCTTCCGGGGCTGTAGCAAATGTGGATATGTTATTTATAAGAAGGTGGACAAAATGAGGTATTTGATTGTATGTGGTGGAAAAATAGATAAGGAATTCGGCTTAAATGAGATAAAGACTGACGGAATAGATGCCATAATTGCGGCTGACAGCGGAATGGATTTCCTGTACGAAAACGGTGTCATGCCTGATATAATTGTAGGTGATTTCGATTCAGCCACGACAAAGGCCTTAGAGTATTTTGAGAGAAAGGGACAGACCGAGATACACAGGCTCAATCCCATAAAGGATGATACTGATACAGAGTATGCCATAAGACTTGCCATAAGCGAGGGTGCACGAAGCATAGTGTTGCTTGGAGCAACAGGAAGCAGAATAGACCATGTGCTCGGCAATATTTCACTTTTGGGAATAGGATTGGAAAGTGGAACTGATATCAGCATTATCGATACAAACAACCGTATAAGGATGTCGGATAAGCCCGTAACCATTGAAAAATCAGCCCAGTATGGCAGGTTTGTCTCGCTTATAGCAGTGACAGACGACAATGAGGTGAGCCTTAGAGGCTTTAAGTATCCTGTTACGGATTATTCCTTTGACAGATTTACATCGCTTGGCATATCCAATGAAATAATTGATGACCATGCAGTGATTGATATCCATAGAGGAAAATTTATCATTATTGAGTCAAAAGATTGACTTTTTAGGAATTTGGGACTATTATATTTTTAGGATTATTTCGGAAAATATGTATGGTCATACAGTAAAGACAGGTGAGAAAGGACACTATGCATTCTTTTAAATCAGATGAATTTAAGATAAGAGTATTGACAAAGGACGATGCGGAGGAATACAATGCACTGCTTCGTTATGCTTTTCAGGTAACAGAGGCAGATCTTGCCGAGACCGGTTGGAAGGATGATGAAATCAAGCAGTCGAAGTTTCCGGTGCTTGAGAGAGCTGATGTGCTTGGATGCTTCAATATCATAGACAAAAAAGAGGAGCTTGTGGCTCAGTTTGCGGTATATCCGCTCGATATGAATATATATGGTGAGCGCTACGAGGTAGGCTTTGTCACAAGTGTGTGCACGTATCCTGAGTACACAGGCCATGGTCTTATGAAGAAGCTTATGAGAAAGAGTCTTACGAGGATGCGCGATAGCAACAAGTCGTTTGCCCTTTTGTATCCATACTCCATACCTCTTTACAGAGGACTTGGCTGGGAGATTATCTCAAACAAGATGACATATGTGATAAAGGACAGACAGATTCCTACAAAGCTTAAGGAGCCGGGCTATGTGCGCCGTGTGCAGTGGGATGACGAGCAGTTTAAGAAGCTTCATACTCACTTTGCCGCGAAGACTCACGGCTGTCTGTACAGAAACAATCTGGCTTGGGAGGAGTACTTCCGCTGGGATGAGGACGATACGATGGTCGCCATCTACTATAACGAGGATGATGAACCGTGTGGCTATATGGTGTATCTTATCAGCTCCGATGTCATGCACATCAAGGAGCTCATCTACTTAAACCGTGAGGCGCAGCTTGGTCTGTGGGAGTACATTCATGCGCACGATTCCATGATTGATGAGGTCAGAGGCAACAACTATTACAGCGAGCCCATCGCTTTTGAGCTCGATGACAGTGATATAAAGGAGACAATAAGACCATATGCCATGGGCAGAATCATCGACGTGGCGCAGTTTATTTCGCAGTACAACTGTGACCCTGATGGTCCGGGCGGCTGCTTTAGCTTCGAGATAGAAGATGAGCTTCTGCCGTGGAACAATGGCACATTTGTCATTGATTTTGAGGGAGGTCATTGTACTCTCACCGACAAAAAGCCACAGTATCACCTTAGCATGTCTATTGGCACATTTACCACACTGCTTTTGGGCTACAAGAGTGCGGAGAAGCTTTTACAGATGGGCAAAATACAGGCTACGTATGATGCTGTTGCAAAGCTTGACGATATTTTATATCATGAGATACCATATGTATCTGACTACATATAATGATAAAAGGTCAAAAGGTAAAGGAAAATAATATGTCAAATTATGTGATTAGCTGCTGTTCAACAGCAGATCTTACCAGGGAGCATATGCTCGAGAGAAATATTAAGTACGCATGCTTTCACTATGAGCTTGACGGTAAAGAGTATATGGATGATTTAGGACAGTCCATGCCACTGCCGGATTTCTACAAGGCAATGGAGGCAGGTGCCATGACAAAGACCTCGCAGATCAATCAGGAGGAGTACATGGAGTACTTCAGGCAGTTTCTGGATGAGGGATATGATGTGCTTCACTGTACACTAAGCTCAGGTATATCAGGTACAGTCAACTCGGCAAGGCTTGCAAAGGAGGCTCTTAAGGAGGAATACCCTGACAGAAAGATATATGTGATTGATTCGCTGGCAGCATCGTCAGGCTTTGGTCTTTTGATGGATAAGCTCGCTGACCTTAGGGATAGCGGCATGGATATTGATACACTGGCTGATTGGACCATGGAGCACAGACTTGAGGTGAATCACTGGTTCTTCTCATCAGACCTTACATTTTTTATCAGGGGCGGGCGTATCTCAAAGACCGCGGGATTCGTGGGAAATGTGCTTAATATCTGTCCTTTCATGAATGTGAGCAATGAGGGAAAGCTTATTGTGCGTGAGAAAATCCGCACCAAAAAGAAGGCAATAAAGGAGATGCTTGTGAAGATGCAGGCACTCTGCAAGGATGGTGCCGATTATTCGGATAAGGTCTATATATCAAATTCTGCATGCTATGAGGATGCTAAAGCCGTAGCTGATCTGATTGAGGCTGCCTTCCCTAAGATGAAGGGCAAAGTAGAGATAAATGATATCGGTACGACTATAGGAAGCCACACCGGTCTGGGAACAGTTGCATTGTTTTTCTGGGGTAATAAGAGAGAGGATTAGCCGGATATTTTAGCATAAATATCTGATTAGAATAATCAAAATCAATAAAGTTGATTATATTTTTATAAAAAATTAAATTACATCAACCAAAGTGATTAAATATAATCATTCCAATAACTGCGCTTATGTGTTACAATTATATCAGTTCAAACGAAAAGAGGTTTTAAGATGAAAGGATATGAAAAATACGAGCGCAGTTATTTTCTGCCTCCTGAATGTACTTATGACTGGGTTAAGAAGGATTATATAGATAAAGCACCACTGTGGTGTTCGGTTGATTTACGTGATGGCAATCAGGCTCTGATCGAGCCGATGAGTCTTGAGGAGAAGCTTGACTTCTTTAAGATGCTTGTAGATATAGGCTTTAAGGAAATCGAGGTAGGTTTCCCGGCAGCCTCTGAGACAGAGTTCAATTTCACGAGAGCTCTTATTGAGAGGGATATGATTCCTGATGATGTCACTATACATGTGCTGACACAGGCCAGAGAGCATATCATCAAGAAGACCTTCAAGGCACTTGAGGGAGCACCGAGAGCAGTTGTACATCTGTACAATTCCACATCTGTTGCACAGCGTGAGCAGGTGTTTAAGAAGTCAAAGGAAGAGATAAAGCAGCTTGCAGTTGACGGAGCTATTTTACTGAGAGACCTTGCAGCAGAGACTGACGGTAATTTCCGTTTCCAGTATTCACCGGAGAGCTTTTCGGGCACTGAGGTGGATTATGCGGTTGATGTGTGCAACGCTGTGCTTGATGTATGGCAGCCAAAGGCTGATAATAAGGCCATCATCAATATCCCTACCACAGTAGAGAATGCTATGCCACATGTTTTTGCCACACAGATAGAGTATATCAACAAGCACCTCAAGTACAGGGACGGAGTAGTGCTTTGCTTACATCCTCATAATGACAGAGGCTGCGGTGTTGCCACATCAGAGCTTGGTGTGCTTGCAGGAGCTGAGGAGATAGAGGGTACGCTGTTTGGAAACGGGGAGAGAACAGGAAATGTAGATATCGTGACACTTGCCATGAATCTTTACTCACACGGAGTGGATCCACAGCTTGATTTTTCAAATCTGCCAGAGATCAGGGAGAAGTATGAGACATTTACCAGAATGAAAGTAGGCGAGAGACAGCCATATGCGGGAGACCTTGTTTTTTCTGCTTTTTCAGGCTCACATCAGGATGCGATCTCAAAGGGCATGGCATGGAGAGAGGAAAAGAAGCTTGATAAGTGGACGGTTCCATATCTGCCTATAGATCCAAAGGATGTCGGCAGGACATACGAGGCTGATGTTATCCGTATCAACAGCCAGTCAGGAAAGGGCGGAGTGGCATATATCCTTAAGCAGAGCTTCGGTATCAATGTGCCACAGCAGATGAGAGAGCAGGTCGGATACATGGTCAAGCAGGTATCGGACGAGGAGCACAAGGAGCTTTCACCTGAGTGGGTACACAGTATCTTTACAGACAATTATGTGGATTTTCATCCATATTTCACTATACCGGAGTGCCACTTTAAGCAGGTAAACGGCATTTTCGCAGAGGCAGTTATTTTACACAATGACAGCACCAGAAAGGTAGATGCCAATGGAAACGGCCGTCTCGATGCAGTCAGCAATATAATTAAGCAGTATTTTGACATCAGCTTTGAGCTCACTGTATACGAGGAGCATGCGCTTTCACACGGATCTTCATCAAAGGCTATGGCATATGTGGGTATCACAGTTGACGGCAGTATGTTCTGGGGCGCAGGTGTGGATGAGGATATCATCAAGGCATCAATCGGAGCGCTTGTTGTTGCGGTAAACCATTACCTTGCCACCAAGGCTGACAGTCACGTGAAGGATGAGCGCTATATTGCCATGCTCAACTTCATCCAGGCCAACTACAAGACAGTATCGCTTGCAGACATGGCGGCACAGTTCAACCTGACAGAGCCGTATATCTCCAAGTACATAAAGGAGAAGTCAGGCAAGACTTTCGGGGAGCTGGTCACCAATGCCAAGATGAAGAAGGCACGTACACTGCTGAGAAACAGCATCACAACTGTTGAGAATATCGCAATCGAGGCAGGATATCAGAACGTGGAGCATTTTAACAGACAGTTCAAGAAGCTGTATGGAATGACACCGCTTGAGTACAGAAATTCAAGCACAAAATAAGCGGATACAGCATTTTAATATAACCGGATCAATATGCTAAATGACAATTCATTCAGCTGTATTGGTCCGGTTTGCTTTTTAGTATTGCATTTTTTGTGTGAAAATCTGCATTAAAATTGTATAAAAATGGGGACAATGGGCTATTGATTGTATTTTATCAAGTAATTTGTTGTTTTTACAACGGATTATATGTACAATGCGGGTATAATATAAATAAAAGATAATTATTCAGAACTACTGATAACAAAGCAGATATTGAAAATTTGTGTTTGGGATGAATAGTTATAATAAAAAGCAACTATTTGAATTATAGTTTAAGAAAGAGAGGAACGTACATGAGCAATAAAACTAGCGCAGTTGTTAAGACAAACCCAAGAAAGGCTGTCATGATCGGATGTGGATTCGTTGGTTCGGCATCAGTTTTTGCACTTATGCAGAGCGGTCTTTTTTCTGAGATAGTTCTCATTGACGCTGATAAGGACAAGGCTGAGGGAGAGGCGATGGATATAAGCCACGGTATTCCTTTTGCCAGACCTATGAAGATATATGCAGGCGGTTATGATGATGTGGCAGATGCTGCTATCATTGTTGTTTCTGCAGGTGCAGGCCAAAAACCGGGCGAGACAAGACTTGATCTGGTAAATAAAAATGTTGCAATCTTCAAGAGCATCATTCCGGAGATTGCAAAGAGAAATTTCGGTGGAATCTTACTTATCGTTGCAAACCCTGTAGATATTTTAACACAGGTGGCACAGAAGCTTTCAGGACTTCCTGAGGAGCGTGTCATCGGTTCAGGTACCGTGCTTGACAGTGCAAGACTTAAGTACGCGCTTGGAGAGCACCTTGAGGTGGACAGCCGAAGCGTACATGCATTTATCGTAGGTGAGCATGGAGACAGTGAGGTGGTTGCATGGTCATCAGCCAATGTTTCCGGAGTGGAGCTTCACAAGATGTGCGAGATGAGAGGTCACTACAAGCACAAGGAGAATACAGAGGAAATCGCTGCAAACGTAAAGAACAGTGCTTACGAGATAATTAACAGAAAGCATGCGACATATTATGGTATCGCTATGTCGGTCAGACGTATCTGCGAGGTAATCATGCGTGATGAGAAGTCTATTCTTCCTGTTTCACACATGATGCACGGACAGTACGGCATCGACGGTGTGGTTCTCTCAATGCCTGCAATCGTTGGAGCAAACGGAGTGGAGAGCGATATCCCAATCGAGTTAAACGGTGAGGAAGCTTTAAAGCTCAAGGAGTCTGCTGATGCACTTAAGAGCATACTTGACGGGCTTGAGCTGTAAATATCATGCTCTTAATATTAATTTTGTAATATTAAACTTATATAAAATACTATAAATTCAGTATGGTTTGGGGTATAATGATAACTGTCGGGCTGCATATATTATGTGCTCGGCGGTTATTTGATTTTATGGCAGATAACTATTTAGAATTACCGGGAAAAAGGAGTATATATAATGAGCGAAAGAAAACAAATCCATCAGGAGTTTCTGACAGGCGAAAGAGCACTGTTTGCAAGTAACGACCTGGATATATATGATACAATTTTTGATGACGGAGAGTCACCTCTTAAGGAGAGCCATGGCATTAGCCTGACAGGCTGTTTTTTTAGATGGAAATATCCGCTGTGGTATTGCAGTGACATAGCTGTAAAGGACTGTACATGGTTTGACATGGCGCGTGCGGGTGTCTGGTATACTGACAATATCTCTGTCACTGATTCAATAGTTGAGGCACCTAAGAACTTCAGGCGCTGCAATAACCTAAAGCTTAAAAATGTGACATTTCCAAATGCCCAGGAGACCCTCTGGAGCTGTGATCATGTCGATATCGAGAATGTCTCGGCAAAGGGAGATTATTTTGGCATGAATACAAATAATCTTATCATGAAGAATTTCCAGCTTGTCGGCAACTATTCGTTTGACGGCTCAAGAAATGTAGAGGTGCACGATTCAAAGCTTATCTCAAAGGATGCCTTCTGGAATACGGAAAATGTCACAGTTTATGATTCATTTATTACAGGTGAATACCTTGGCTGGAACGCAAAGAATCTGACACTTATAAACTGCACAATCGAGAGCTTGCAGGGGCTTTGCTACATCGACAACCTCGTTATGAAAAACTGTAAGCTCATAAACACTACATTGGCATTTGAGTATTCTTCGGTAGATGCAGAGATTTGCAGTAAGGTGGACAGTGTTTTAAATCCGACAAGCGGAGTGATAAGGGCAAAGGAGATTGGCACACTGACTATCGAAAAGGACAGAGTTGACCCATCAAAGACTAAGATAATATGTGAGGGAAAATAATCTATGTATGATTTTGACACCGTTGTAGACAGAAGAAATACAGGCTCACTAAAGTGGGATGTGGCAGAAAATGAGCTCCCGATGTGGGTAGCAGATATGGATTTTAAGACAGCTCCACAGATAATAGAGGCAATATCAGAGCGTGTTTCTCACGGAGTGTTTGGCTATTCCATCATTCCGGATGAGTGGAATGATGCGTATATTTCGTGGTGGGACAGACGCCATGGGCTTAAAATCGAAAGAGACAGCCTGATTTTTTGCACAGGGGTCGTACCGGCCATATCATCTACAGTTCGAAAGCTTACAACACCTGGTGAAAATGTGCTTATCATGACGCCGGTATACAATATATTTTTTAATTCTATATTTAATAACGGCGTAAATGTACAGGAAAGCCCGCTTGGGTACGAAAACGGCAGATATTTTGTGGACTATGACAGGTTGGAGCATGACCTTTCCAATCCACAGACCTCGCTTATGATATTTTGCAACCCTCACAATCCGTGCGGTATCATCTGGACAAAGGATGAGCTTGCGAAAATAGGTGCACTCTGCAGGAAGTACAATGTGACGGTCATATCAGACGAGATACACTGCGACATCACAGCACCGGGAAAATCATACGTGCCGTTTGCGGCAGCATCAGAGGACTGCGCCGATATAAGCATCACCTGTATTGCACCGACCAAGTGCTTTAATATGGCTGGCTTACAGACTGCGGCAGTGATGGTGCCAAATAAATTTTTGCGTCACAAAGTATGGCGCGCATTAAATACAGACGAGGTGGCGGAGCCAAACGCATTTGCCATCACGGCAGCAGTTGCGGCATTCACGAAGGGTGAGCCGTGGCTTGAGGAGCTCAGAAAATATCTCTGGGAAAACCGCAAAAAAGTCTGTGATTTCGTGGCAGAAAATCTGCCGCAGATACATGTAGTGGATGCCGATGCGACATACCTCATGTGGCTTGACTGCAGTGCACTCACAGATGATTCTGTGGCATTTACGCAGATGATTCGCGAAAAAACAGGACTTTATCTGTCGGAGGGAGCTGAGTTTGGAGGCAATGGACGCTACTTTGTGAGATTGAATATCGCATGCCCCGGGGCAGTGCTTATGGAAGGGCTGGAAAGGTTAAAAATAGCTCTCGTTTAAGCTGAATATGTACATTTTTTAAAATAAATAAGACCGGTGATCGGCCGGTCTTATCTGATATAATTAAACATTTATGGCATACAAGATTTAGAAATATATCATGCATACGTTTGTTTTCTGATTCGATAGTTAGTATACACTAACATGAATTAGAAGTCAATAACAAATATGGAATTTTGATATTTTTTGGATTTTTATAAATCACGTACAAATCAAAAAGAAAAGTTTTGCAAACAATAAAATGTATGTTATAATAATATAACTGAATTAAAACGAACGAAAATAAACTCACGGGGGTATTCGAAATGCGAAACAATGAATCATCAGAAAACTATTTAGAGACCATACTTATTCTCAGCAAGAAGCTTCCTGTGGTACGCTCAGTTGATATAGCAAATGAGCTTGGATATAAGAAATCCAGCGTGAGTATAGCCATGAAAAACCTTAGAGAGAAGAACAATATCACAGTTAGTGATGCAGGATTTATCACACTCACAGAGTCAGGAAGACAGATAGCAGAGATGATATACGAAAGACATGAGCTTTTGTCAGAGTGTCTTGAGAAGCTTGGTGTTGATAAGGAGATTGCAGCAGAGGACGCATGCCGTATAGAGCATGTCATCAGTCCTGAGAGCTTTGAAGCAATCAAGAAGCATATACATAAGAGCTGATATATGAAACCAGTACCGCAGGGTACTGGTTTTTTAGTGTATCGTTTTTCTTGTATATATGAGAAAAATCATCTATAATAGTGAAGCTGTAATCGGCGACATAAAATCTGAAAGGGGAAAAGATGAAACAGATATTAAAATATTTGAAGGAGTACAAAAAGGAATGCATCTGTGCTCCGTTATTTAAGCTGTTGGAAGCATCCTTTGAGCTTATAGTACCGCTTGTCATGGCGGCAATCATTGATAACGGAATTACGGCTTCGGACAAGCCATATATATGGAAGATGGGAGGTGTGCTGGTGCTGCTTGCGGCAGTTGGTCTGGTAAGCTCGGTCACAGCACAGTATTTTGCGGCAAAGGCGGCAGTTGGTTTTTCCACAAAGCTTCGCCATATATTGTTTGAAAAGATAGAGTCACTGTCATTCTCAAAGATGGATACAGTGGGTACATCGACACTTATCACGAGGATGACAAGCGATATAAACCAGGTGCAGTCAGGAGTCAATCTGGTACTTCGACTCTTCCTTCGCTCGCCATTTATTGTATTCGGAGCTATGGCGATGGCTTTTACAGTAAATGTAAGAGCGGCAATGGTTTTTGTAGTTACGATACCTCTGCTTTCAATAGTGGTATTCTCAGTTATGGCTGCAAGCCTTCCGCTTTACAAAAAGGTGCAGAGCTCTCTTGACACAGTGCTTTCACACACCAGGGAGAATTTAGAGGGAACCAGGGTTATAAGAGCTTTCAATAAGCAAAATGATGAGATTGACAGCTTCAACAGAGACAACGAGTTTTTAACCAATATGCAGCAGGTTGTAGGACGAATCTCAGCACTCACCAATCCGCTGACATTTATCATTATAAATATCGCAACAATCGCAGTTATCGTATCAGGCGGCAAGCAGGTATACGCAGGAATCCTCACACAGGGTGAGGTTGTGGCACTTGTAAACTACATGTCACAGATACTTGTCGAGCTGATAAAGCTTGCAAACCTCATCGTACAGGTGACAAAGGCAGTGGCGTGCGGTAATCGTATAGCGGATGTGCTTTCTATTCCATCAAAGCTTCCTGAGAAAAATCCTAAGCTCATTGGTGCAAAGGACGGCGCACCTGAGGTTGAGTTTGACCATGTCTGCATGACCTATGAGGGAGCGGCCGATGAGACACTCACAGATATAAGCTTTGCAGTGCAAAAGGGGCAGACGATCGGAATCATCGGTGGTACAGGTTCAGGAAAATCAAGCCTTGTAAACCTTATCCCGAGGTTTTATGATGCCACAAAGGGTACTATAAGGATTCAGGGAAATGATATAAATGACTACGATGCAGTGCAGCTTCGAGATAAAATCGGTGTTGTAATGCAAAAGGCAGTGCTTTTTGCAGGAACGATAGCCGACAACCTGCGCTGGGGCAAAAATGATGCCACAGAGGAGGAAATGTGGAAGGCACTCGATATAGCACAGGCGACAGAGGTTGTAAAGGGTAAAGAGGGAGGCCTTGACTACATGATAGAGCAGGGCGGCAAGAACTTATCAGGCGGTCAGAAGCAGCGTCTTACAATTGCCAGGGCAGTTGTAAAGGATCCTGACATACTTATACTTGACGACAGTGCATCGGCACTTGATTTTGCTACAGATGCGAGTCTTCGCGCGGCATTAAAGGGCATGCATGGTGACAAGACAATATTTATCGTGTCACAGCGTACCTCATCTATCCAGTTTGCGGACAATATCATAGTGCTCGACGACGGACAGATGGTTGGCTTCGGACCTCATGAAAAGCTGCTTGAGACATGCGAGACCTACAAAGAGATATATGATTCACAGTTTAAAAAAGAGTCGGATATGACCAGACAAAAGGAGGTGTAGAGTATGGCTATGGATAATGCGAAGATGAATAAAGCAGGCACAATGCGCAAGGTATTAAGATACATGAAGAGATATATTCCTTTGCTTGTAATTTCCCTTGCCCTGTCTGTTGTTACAGTGGCGCTTACGCTTTATTTTCCAATCCTCACAGGACGCGCAATTGATTTGATTGTAGGAAAAGGAAAGGTTGATTTTACAGCTATGACAGCCATCCTCACAAGAGCAGCAATAATAGTCGTCATAGCGGCAGCAGCCCAGTGGCTTACAAATATCTGCAACAACAGGATGACCTACAACATAGTGAGGGATATAAGGCATGATGCATTTTTAAACATTGAAAAAATGCCACTTTCCTATATTGACAGCCACTCACACGGTGATATGGTCAGCCGTATCATCGCCGATGTAGATACATTTTCAGAGGGACTTTTGATGGGCTTCACGCAGCTCTTTACAGGAATTGCAACAATAGCAGGTACGCTTATTTTCATGCTTACAATAGATGTGAAGATATCATGCATTGTAGTGCTCATCACACCTCTGTCACTTTTTGTGGCAAGCTTTATCACTAAAAAGACATATTCCATGTTTCAGCTACAGACAAGAACAAGGGGAGAGCAGACATCACTCATCGACGAGATAGTAGGAAATGAAAAGGTCGTACAGGCCTTCAACCATGAGGATGAGGCGCTTGAACAGTTTGACGAGATAAATGACAGATTACAGAAATGCTCACTGAGGGCAACATTTTTCTCAAGTCTTACAAATCCGTGTACACGTTTTGTCAACAGTATTGTGTATGCCGGAGTCGGAATTTTTGGTGCCATGAGTGCACTCACCGGCGGAATCACAGTAGGACAGCTTTCATGCTTCTTATCATACGCCAACCAGTACACCAAGCCGTTCAACGAGATATCTGGTGTCATCACAGAGCTTCAGAACGCACTTGCCTGTGCTGCTCGTATCTTCGAGCTGATTGAGGAGAAAAAGGAGATACCGGATGCTTCGGATGCGGTAACACTCGATGAGGCAGACGGCCGTGTGGACATAGAGGATGTTTATTTCTCATATGTGCCGGATAAAAAGCTTATTGAGGATTTCAATCTCCACGTAAAGCCTGGACAGCGCGTGGCTATCGTAGGTCCGACAGGCTGTGGAAAGACGACTATTATCAATCTGCTTATGAGATTCTATGATGTAAACAGTGGAACAATTAAGGTGAGCGGACATGATATCAGAAAAATCACGCGCGAGAGTCTTCGTGACAACTATGGCATGGTGCTTCAGGAGACATGGCTCAAGAAGGGTACAATCCGTGACAATATCATAATGGGAAAGCCTGATGCCACAGATGAGGAAATCATTGCAGCAGCAAAGGCATCACATGCCCACAGCTTTATCAGACGTCTGCCGAAGGGCTATGATACTGAAATCGGTGAGGACGGCGGCAGCCTGTCACAGGGACAGAAGCAGCTATTATGCATCACAAGAGTCATGCTATGCTTACCGCCTATGCTGATATTGGATGAGGCTACATCTTCGATTGATACACGAACAGAGATTAAGATTCAAAAAGCGTTCTTTACCATGATGCAGGGAAGAACCAGCTTTATAGTGGCTCATCGTTTGTCCACCATCAGGGAAGCGGATATTATCCTTGTTATGAAAGACGGAAAGATTATAGAGCAGGGCAATCATGAGAGCCTGCTTGCAGCGGACGGATTTTATGCGAACCTCTACAATAGCCAGTTTGCATGAATATAGCAAATGAGTAAGAGAAGGCGACCGGCGCACGGGGGTGAATTTCCCATGCGCCGGTCGCCTTCCCATATTATTAAAAGATACAATGCAATCCACACTTACTGCGCTGCATCAGGAGCTACATACGAGTATGCATTGGACATCTTTGCAGCATTGTTTGTCAGAGTGACAGCCTCTCTGTAGTAGGCAACAACAGGAGTGCCCTTATCTACAGCGTTGAACAGCTGCTCTGCAAAAGCAGGCGGCACATTGATACATCCGTGTGAGCCAGAGGTTTTGTAAATTGTTCCTCCGAAGGTATCACGCCAGCTGGCATCATGGATACCTATATTGTAGGCAAACGGCATGAAATAGCTGACAGGAGAAGAGTAACCCTCACCGACAAGAGTAGCATTTCTCTGTTTGTAAACAATCTTGTATACACCATCTACGGAACCGTTCTGACGAGCGAGATTACCTGATACGAAATCAGACTCCATCTGGAGAGCACCATCCTTGTAATACCACATGTGCTGCTTTGTGTAGTCAATCTCTATGTATGTATTACCTATGTCGTCAGCGCCTCGGTAGAGTGCTGTCTGCTCGTAAACAGGCTCTCTTTCCACCGGCTTGCCTCCCTCTAAATCTGAAAGAAGTTTGGCCTTCTCATTTTTCTTGCTGACTACCCATCCGTAGTCTCCACCACCTATTTCAATAGTGTCACCGGACGATGTCTTGAATGAGCGTTTGCGGCCGAAGGTGTTATACTTGGAAGCAAGCTGCTGGACATATTTAGTGACCTTGGCATCATCTATGCTTACGCTGCCGTCATCTGAGATGCTTAGCATATCAAGGATTTTGGCTGAGTCAAGCTTCTCGTCGGCACCTTCAATTTTGTAAGTGACGGTTGAAGCAGTGTATTTGTCGAGGGCTTCTTTTTCATTTTTGATTGTATCGCTTTCCTTTGTGATTTTTGGAGCTTCATAACAGTCATCACTTAAGGCAAGCTTTGGAAGCTCATTGTCCAGGGCATTCTTTACCTCGGCAAGGATGCTGTCATATATCGGCTTGCAGCCATTTTTCTCTTCAATCACATCGTATTTGCCGTCTTTTATCTCGATGTGGGCATCCTCCGGATTTTCAATGTAGTCATCACTGAAAATATCAAGAGCCTTGAGCTTTTCCGCCAAAGCGGCATCGTCATATTTGGACGAACCCTTTAGAGTATAGTTTTGAGCTTTGAAAAGACTGACAGGCCATGTAAAAGCATTCTGGCTTTTTAGGATTTGCTCCTCGTCACCGTTTGAGACATATTCATATGAAAAATCAGGTCCCTTAAGTGAAAAGCTGTTGCCTTTTCTATCAGTGATTGTGAGCAGGTAGTCGCGGCTTAGGGCTGTATTTTTTTCTATTGCCTCTTTTGCGGTTTTCCCTGCGTATTTTACAGAGTTAATCTTTGTGTTGAACAGATAGTGGCTGCTAAAATAAAAGGCAAAGCCAAGATAAACAGCCAAAATCACGCCAAGCACAACGGCGCAGGTTATAAGTACTTTTTTCTTCATGTAAATCGACCTCCTTGGAGATATGCTGTTGCTGCCCACACCGGGGTGTAGGCGGCAGCTAAAATCAGTTACATTTGTGAAGATGTGACACATCCATATAGTCAGGCAGACCATTCTTGTAGGCTACAGCGGTTTCTCCCTGAATAAGTGGCTTTAAGTATTCGATAAGCTCAGGCTTCACATCATTGCCAGCATCATTGATCCACTCTCTTGGCACAGACTTGGCCTCGTTTGCGATATCCTTGATAGCAGAATATGTGTATTCTACCTGATAAGGATCATTTGAGATGCGCTTTAAGCATACCATTGATGCGGTCACACCCTCTGCTGCAATAGTGACACCCTTTTTACCCTGAGCAAAAGATTCCTCGATATCGGTTAATGATGCAAGATGTGAGGCACAGCGCTGGAGCACGTTTACCTCTACTGAGCGAACCTTGACACCGATGTTTTCTTTAACAATGAACTCAAGAGCCTTTCCGGCACCGCTTAGCTGCTGGTGTCCGAACTGGTCACATGAGGCATTTGATGATGTAATGTATGAGCCGTCTGCGTCATGTATTCCTTCGGATACGGCAACTATTACATTGTTAGTGTGTGTAAGGGCTTCTTTTATATCGGCAACAAATTTGTCCTTGTCGAAATCCACCTCAGGCAGATAGATGAACTGAGGCGCTGTATTGTACTCATTACGTGCGAGAGCGGAAGCGGCAGTGAGCCATCCTGCGTCACGTCCCATGATTTCAACGATTGTCACACTCTTAACAGCATAGATAAAGGTATCATGGGCTATCTCAAGCATGCTTGATGCGATATATTTGGCGGCAGAGCCAAATCCCGGAGTGTGGTCTGTCATGCACAGATCATTGTCGATGGTCTTTGGAATCCCTATAATTTTCACATCACTGTTGATTTTTTTTGCATAATCGGATAACTTTAATACGGTATCCATCGAATCATTTCCACCGATGTAAAAGAAAGCCTTTACGGAGAGCTTATCAAACTGGTGGAAGATGTATACATATGGTGAATCATCATCCTTGTAATCAGGGAGCTTGTGGCGGCATGAGCCAAGATACATGGCAGGTGTGGTCTTGAGCTTTTCAAGATTAGCATCATCTGCAAAAATATCTGACAGATTGAGATAATTCTCATTTAATATGCCGAGTATTCCGTTTACGGCGCCATAGCAGATATCGTATTTCTCGGAGCTTTTTACTCCTGCGATGACTCCTGCAAGGCTTGCGTTGATTGCAACAGTTGGGCCGCCTGACTGGGCGACGATACAGTTTGACTGATTCATTGTAATCTCCTTATTGTGTATTTTAACTATTCTCTTCTGTAAGAATAGTTATGATATAATTTAAAATGATGATTAATCAGATTACTACATGCTACGCATTCCCGTAATCTGACTACACCTCGAAATCCGCTAATTTCCTGCGTTCCCGCAGCAAATTGCTACTTTCTCGGTGTAGTGCGGGTCACTAAGGTATACATCGAATTGCATGCAAGCATGCATCGATGATACCTTTTGACCCTTTAATCATATAGATTGTAGTATCAAACATTATTTTTAGCAAGGGTTAAAATGAAAAATATGAATAAATACGAAAATTGCTTATTGTGTCCCAGAAAATGTGGCATAAACAGAAGAACCGGACAAACAGGTGTATGTGGAGTTTCATCTGAAATAAAGGTGGCGCGAGCAGCACTTCATTATTGGGAGGAGCCGTGCATATCAGGAAAAAGAGGAAGCGGGGCAGTTTTTTTCTCAGGCTGCAGCCTGCACTGCGTGTTCTGCCAGAACAGGGAGATCTCTGACGGAAAAGAGGGAAAGGTAATCAGTAAAGCGAGGCTGAGTGATATCTTCATGGAACTGGCGGGCAAAGGTGCAAATAATATCAATCTGGTCACACCAGGGCAGTATATCCCTGATATAGTGTGGGCGGTAAACGATGCAAAAAGCCGTGGCATGAAGCTTCCTATTATATACAATACGAGCGGATATGAAAATGTGACAGAGCTAAAGCTGCTTGAGGGCATAGTGGATGTGTATCTTCCGGATTTTAAATATATGGACAGTACGCTTTCGGCAAGGTATTCAAGGGCAAAAGATTATCCGTCTGTCGCAAAGCAGGCGCTTTCAGAGATGGTCAGGCAGCAGCCGGATGTCGTGATTGACGATGCGACAGGACTCATACAAAAGGGAGTTATTGTGCGACAGCTTCTACTGCCGGGACATGTGAATGATGCAAAGGCTGTACTTAAGTACCTGTATGATACATATCATGATCACGTATATATAAGCATGATGAGCCAGTTTACGCCGATTGCACTAAAGGATTATCCTGAGATAAACCGCACAGTGACAAAGAGAGAGTATGAAAGACTTGTTAACTATGCCCTCGAAATAGGAATCACGAATGCATTTATACAGGAGGGGGACGTGGCAAAGGACAGCTTCATTCCGGCATTTGACTGTGAGGGAGTATGATATTTACCGTTTTTCTTAATAAAATAGTAAGAATTGGCAGGCAAAAATGACTGGATTTTGTGATGCCGGTGTAGTACTATGGTTATGTGATATTTTTTAACTGTGAAGGTAATGAACAGTTACGATATTTTGTTATTACTCACATCCCGGTGTGACAGACGATAATGTTTTTAATCACACAGGATACATTATTCAATAGAGGATACATTGATGAAAAATATAGGAGAACAGCAGATAATAATTGAATGTCCGAATACTATCTTTCATCTATACGTTGACAGTGAGGATGAGCTTTCAAAGGTTAAGGTGTTTATGAACAATATGAAGAATGTTGATTCGATAAGTCTGCATGATATATACAACTGGTGCAACAGACAGCATGTGCAGTACACGACGACATTTAATTATGACAGTAAAATGACCTGGACAGAAATGATAAAATCCTACATATTTTACTTCAGACAGAAGCTTAGATATGTAAATAATAGTGATAGGATGATAGAAACATGAGATACCCTGAATTTCTAAAGGATAGAGGAACAATAGGCTTTGTGGCGCCTTCGATGGGCTGTACAACAGAGCCGTACAGGAGTGCCTTTGACAATGCCATTAAAAGGTTTCACAGCATGGGTTATAAGACGATAGAGGGACCTAACTGCAGGTGCGACAGTGGCATAGGTATCAGCAATACACCTAAGAAGTGCGCAGAAGAGCTGAACGAGAGCTATGCTTCTGTTGACAGTGATGTGCTTATATCCTGTGGTGGTGGCGAGCTGATGTGCGAGGTAGTGCCTTATATTGATTTTGAGCGCGTGAAGCAGTCAAAGCCGAAATGGTACATGGGCTATTCCGACAACACTAATTTCACATTTTTGGAGGCTACTATTGCAGATACAGCAGGTATTTACGGGCCGTGTGCGGGCAGCTTTGGCATGGAGGTGTGGCATGAGTCACTTACCGATGCATTTAATCTGCTTTGTGGCAGGAAGCTTTCATTTACCAATTACCCTATGTGGGAGAAGGAATCGATAAAGGATGAGAATGCTCCGTTTGTGGGCTACAACCTGACTGAAAAGTCGTGCATCAGCTCTATTCCTGCGGTGGCAAAGGAAAGCAGGCTTACCATGAGAGGCAGGCTGCTTGGTGGCTGCATGGATTGTCTTATCAATCTGCTTGGTACATCGTTTGACCATGTAAGGGAATTTAATGAGCGCTACAGTGATGATGGTATCATATGGTTCCTTGAGGCTTGTGACCTTAATGTGATGGGCATGAGAAGGGCTATGTGGCAGATGAAAAATGCAGGATGGTTTTCAAATGTAAAGGGCTTTCTTATCGGACGCCCGGCGCACTTCGGAGAGGAAATGTTTGGCATAGACCACAGACAGGCGCTTTCATCACTGCTTAGAGAGTTTAATGTGCCGATCATCATGGATCTGGATATAGGTCATATGTCGCCGATGATGCCTGTGGTATGCGGAAGCATGGCAGATGTCAGCTTCGACGGAAGCAACTTTACAATTTCGTATGATATAGAGCAGTAGATTGGAGGAAAAATGATTAGATCAATAAAGAAAAAAGCAAAGAGTATTGTATGTAGCGTGCTTGCTGCGGTGACACTGTTTACAATGAATCCGGTTGTATTTGCAACAGAGACAGCTACGCAGACTGATACAGTTTCAAGCGTTGATGTATCAGGCAGTGACGCAGCTGATAAGAGTAACACAGATGGTACTGCAGACAGCACAACGACAGCCGGCAGTGAGGCAAACGACAAGGTGACCATCAGCAAAAATGATAAGCCATACTTAAGTCTTGGAGCAGACCTCACACCGGATCAGAGAGCGACAGTGCTTGGATTTATGGGAATCGAGCTCACTGATCTGGATAAATACGATGTGGTCTATGTAAATAATGATGAGGAGCACAAGTACCTCGATTCATACATCAGCAAGAGCGAGATTGGCACAAGGTCACTTTCCTCAGTACTCATTACAGAGGATAAAAAGGGTGCGGGTCTTAGTGTTTCCACACACAATATCAATTATTGTACGGTAGGAATGTACAAGAATGCGCTTGCCACAGCAGGCATAGCTGATGCTAAAATCATAGTCGCAGGACCTTTCCCTATTTCCGGAACGGCAGCACTTGTAGGCACACTAAAGGCATACGAGGAGATGACAGGCAAGAAGCTTGACGACAAGGTGACAGACGCAGCGATGGATGAGCTTGTCACAACAGGAGAGCTAAACAAGAGCATTGACGGCGATTCGCAGGATATCGAGGCAATGATTGCAGACCTAAAGAAGCAGCTTGCCGATGGAAGGCTCAAGGATGAGAGCCAGATAAAGGATGCGATAAAGGAGGCTGCAAAGGATTACGACCTGAAGCTTTCTGATGATGATATTGCAAAGCTGACATCGCTTCTTAAGAAGCTTAAGGATGCCAATATCGACTGGGATTCAGTCATCAACCAGGCACATGACTGGGCATCAAAGCTTGGCGATAAGATAAATGACCCGGGCTTCTGGGAAAAGATTGGTAACTTTTTCATGGATTTATGGGATAAGATAAAATCCCTGTTCAGCTAGAAAAAGATACAGGAGACAGTAAGAAAAAGCAGAATATGAATCAGACAACTCCCTGAAACGTAAGCATGAGCTGCACGTTGAAGGGAGTTTTTATATTATGATTAAAGGGTCAAAAGGTATCATCGATGCATGCTTGCATGCAATTCGATTAATCATAAATGAGGGTCAAAATACTTTTTGACCCTCATATCAATAAAAAAATAATAAATTTCTGCCGAATACATTGATACAAAGGTCATATTCTATTATAATTAAATGGATAATGGATTAATGTAAACAATGCACATAAGAAAGATGGGATTTGATGATAAAGATAAATAAATTTCTGGCAGCCTCTGTCGTTACATTGTCATTAGCTGCATGTGACCTGGCACCATACAGCAGCATAGCAGTCTATGCGGATCAGGCGGCTAAGGTTGTGTGTGATGAGAGATACTGGGTAGTGGCGAGAAGCGGACCGGGAACAGAGTATGAGCTGGAGCACAAGCTTTCAAATGGCAAGGATATTACTATTCTTGAGCAGACCACAGGTGCAGACGGCAAGGTGTGGTACAAGGCAAAGTACAATCTGGCAGCAAATAATGAGGAGTGTGTCAGCTATATAAGGTCTGATTTTGTATCAGCAGGTACCGGCACAGCTGCATCAGACAATGCGCAGACAGGGGATGCTTCGGCAGACACCGGCAATGCGGATGCCATACAGCAGAATAATGAGGAGCAGCTTGCCCTTGCAACCGCATCGGGAGCATATGCTACAGGTACGATTACAGGTGGCAATGTGTATGTCCGCAATGCAGCAGGCACATCCGGCACTACCAAGGTTGTCTCACTCAACTGGAACCATCAGGTTGACATAATAGGAGAGACCAGGGTAAACGGTGTGGTCTGGTACAATGTCAAGGGTACTTTAAACGGCAAGGCATTTACAGGCTGGACTATCAGTACATACATAAAGGTGACATACAATAATAGCGGAGACAATACCGATTTTGTCACGGCTATGAAGAATGCAGGCTTTCCTGACAGCTATATTCCAAACCTTACAGCTCTTCACAATAAGTATCCAAGCTGGACATTTGAGACTGTAAATACAGGTTTGAATTGGGATACGGTGATTGAAAATGAAAGTGTAAACGGACTTAATCTGGTATCCAAATCAGCAGACAATGCCAAGAAATCCACAGCTGCAGGAGCATATAACTGGTCAACAAATACGTGGGTTGAGTACGAACCGGGATGGGTGTCAGCAAGCAGTGCCTATATTGCTTATCTCATGGATCCAAGGAATTTTCTTGATGAGACCAATATTTTTCAGTTTCAGAGTCTGGCATACAGTCCGAATGAGGCACTTGAAGGTGTTCAGTCCATAGTAAAAGGCACATTTATGGAGGGAACAAAGACCTATTCCAACAATGGTGAGAAAATCAATTATGCAAGCACATTCATGAATGTGGCAAAGAGCAGTGGAGTAAGTGCATACCATATAGCATCGCGTTTAAAGCAGGAGCAGGGACAAAAGGGAACGAGTCCTCTTATTTCGGGTACATATTCCGGATACGAAGGATATTATAATTATTTTAATTTTAATGCAACCGGAAACACGAAGGATAAGATTTATAAAAATGGTCTGTCTTTTGCCAAGAAGCAGGGCTGGAATACAAGAGTAAAGTCCATAAGCGGCGGAGCTGTAAAGGTGGGCAGCAATTATATAAATAAGGGTCAAAATACACTGTATTTTGAGAAGTTTAATGTAGTAAATAAAAGCTCGCTGTATTTCCATCAGTACATGGGCAATGCCACAGCGGCTCTTACTGAGGGACAGAGTCTGGCTAAAGGATATTCAGACAAGAATCAGGCTTTTGTATTTAAAATACCTGTATACAACAATATGCCATCGTCAGCAGTGGGCTTCGATAAAGCTGGCGATACCAATAACTATCTGCAGTCGCTTGCGATAAGCGGTGTAACACTCACACCGGCCTTCAATGGAGCGACAACAAGCTATTCAGCAGTTGTTTCAAATGCTATAAGCTCAGTGACTGTTTCGGCAGATGCAGTTTCAGGAAACAGTGGTGTTTCAGGCACAGGAAGCTATTCGCTTGCTGTCGGAAATAATACAATTAAGGTAAATTGCAAGTCGCAAAGCGGTGATACAAGAACATACACTATCAATATAAACAGGCAGGCGGCATCTGCAAATAATGCAGGTGGCAATAATAATCAGAACAATAATAACCAAAATAATACAGATGTAAACATAACATCAGGTAAATACAGTATAGGTACTTATATTACAGGCATTGAGCCTGGAACCGGTGCAGCTGATTTTGTGAAGAATATAGCAGTATCAGCATCAGGTACTGTAAAGCTTCTGACAAGCTCAGGCTCAGAAAACAGCGGAAAGGTTGCAACAGGCAATAAAGTGGCTGTTTATGATGCTTCGGGTAACCTGAAAAAGACATATGATATTGTTGTATATGGAGATATTAATGGTGACGGTGCTGTAAATGCCCTTGATATGATTAAGCTCAACAGACATATTTTAGGAAAGGGAACACTCACAGGTGCTTATCTGGAGGCAGCTGATGCCAACAGAAAGGGCGATGGTGGAAATGCCCTTGATATGATAATCATGAACAGACACATACTGGGCAAATCAAAGATATCGCAGAATTAGAAATGTGAGGAAAAATATGAAGAAATTATTTGGATGTATATTATCACTTGTTATGGCGGTGATGCTTGTTTTCACACCTGCCGAGCATGTATATGCGCAGGGACTTGGCCTCAGTGTCAGCTCAAGCTCTATAACTGTTGGAAAAACAGTTAAGGTGACTGTTTCCATGCCGTCTGGATATTTTGGCACTGTAGTTATCTCAAGTTCTGACGAGGGAGTACTGAGTAACGGAGGGGATGGTGTGGCCAATATTGGTGATGCAGCGGGACCGGAATACCCGACATCGCGGTCATTTTCGTTTACGGCGAAGGCTGCAGGAAGCTGCACTATAAAGGCATATTGTACAGTTGTAGGAGATGCAGAGGCCAACGATGCCGGAGGTATAATTACCGGTGCCAGCACGAAGGTGACGGTAACAAGTGCTTCATCAAACAACGATTCAAACAGCAACAAGGATAACAAGGACAATTCCGGCAGCAATACCGGCAATGACAGCAATGCAAATAAAGATAATGAAAACAAAGAGGAAAAGAAATCCTCAAACGCATCTCTTGATTCGCTGGTTATCTCAGCAGGTACGCTTTCACCTGAGTTTTCTGCTGCGAAAAAGGATTACACAGCTACGGTAGATTACAGCTGTTCAAGCCTTGCGGTTACAGCAAATCCGGCTGATTCCAAGGCGAGTGTGACATCAGTCACAGGCAATGATTCACTTGAGGTTGGAGAGAATACGGTCAGCGTTGTTGTGACAGCAGAGGACGGCAGCACAAGCACATACAATATAGTTGTTACCAGAAGAGCCGAGGATGATCCGGAGAATGCAGATAAGCAGGATAACTGGAAGAAGTTCGATATAAATGGCACAGAGTGGACTATGGTAAATGACATTCCAGAGGATGTTGTTCCTGAAGGCTTTGAGCACTCAAAGACAGTGATTGACGGACTTGAATACAATACCCTTCATGGCACCTTTGGTGATATCACGCTTGTGTATTTACAGTCGGAAAGCGGCAATGGGCTTTTTGTATATGATGCAGCACAGAATGCAGCATATGAGTTTGTCCGTATCAATTCAGAGTCACATTTTATAGTGGTTTTACTGCCTAAGGTGGATGATGTGCCTGAGGAATATAATGAGGTATCACTCTCCATAGAGGGCAAGGGTGTGGCAACAGCCTACCAGACCAAAGCCGAAAAAAGCCATGATCAGACAAAGGATTTTTACCTCGTATATGCCATAAATGACAATGGTGAGAGTGGCTGGTATACATATGATAGCGTAGATGGCACATATATGAGAACCGAGCTTGGTACACCTACAGTGGCACAGAAGGAAAACGATACAACAAAGAGTGAGCTTGTCCCGGGAATTGCCAATAAATATCTTGTTTTGGCTGCAATACTGGTTCTTATTATCATTATTCTGTTACTGTTGCTTATTGTATCAGCTGTGAAAAACAGAAAATATAAGGCAATGGACTATCATGATGACGATGATGATGTAGATGATGCAGCAGAAGATGTATCAAATGAAGCTTTGGAAGAAACAACTGATGAAACTGCGGACGAGATAGCAGATGAGTTGGAAGAAGAGGTTACAGAAGAGCCGTTAGATGAAGTGGCAGAAGAAGCTGCAGAAGAGTCGGTGGATGAAGTGGCAGAAGAAGCTGCAGATGAGCAAAAGATGGCTACGGATGAAAATATATCAAATGCATCCTATGTCGGAAGAACCGTAGAAATTACACCTGATTCTAAGAAAGCTGTTGAGAATGAAAACTCTGAGTTTGATTTAAAAGACGATTCAAGGCAGGAAAACGTTTCTGACACAGAAAACGATGCTGATGAGGATGCTTTAAAGAATCAGCTTCAAATGGCACTTGATGGCTTTGTCAATGATGGAAATAAGCCGTCTGAGACTATAGACAGCAGTGCAAAGGATGATAATGAAGATGACAGCGAAGATGATGATTTGCAGTTCATCGACTTAAATTAGTGAATATGACTGGAGGATATGACTTGAAACCATATACAAGTAAGGCTAAAAAAGCAATAGATTTGGCTGCACGTATATCAAAGAAAATGAATTACAGCTATGTTGGAACAGAGCACATACTGGCTGGCCTTATAAAAGAGGGCACCGGTGTGGCAGCTGAGGTTCTAACAGCCTGCAATGTGGAATATGATAAGCTTATTTCGATGATTGAAGACCTGATTTCACCGGGGGATAACATCGAAGTGATGGACAGGGATGGCTATTCACCAAGGACACAGAGAGTATTGGAGCGTGCATCGGAGGAAGCCGATAGATTTGAGTGCAATGAGATAGGTACAGAACACTTGCTGATGGCTATAGTGCTGCAGGGAGACTGTGCAGCTTCAAGACTTTTAAACACCATGGGTGTTAACAGTCAGAAGATGTTTATAGATATTCTTGGTGCGATGGGTGAGGATCCGTCTGCATACAGGGATCTGATGAAAAGCTACAATACATCATACAATTCTGCGACTCCTGTATTAGATCAGTATTCCAGAGATTTGACAGATATGGCAGAGGCAGGGCTTCTTGACCCTGTTATAGGCAGAAAAAAGGAGATGGAGCGCGTTATCCAGATACTTTGCCGCCGTGGCAAAAACAATCCATGTCTGATTGGAGAGCCGGGAGTGGGCAAGACCGCTATAGTAGAAGGACTTGCGCAGGATATAGTCAGTGGCAATGTTCCGGATATTCTTTTGGGCAAGAGACTGGTTTCCCTTGATATGTCCGGGCTTGTAGCCAAATCAAAGTATCGTGGTGAGTTTGAGGAGCGTATCAAGAAGGTGATAAGCGAGGTTTCAAATGCCAAAAATGTACTGCTTTTCATTGATGAGCTTCACACTATAATAGGTGCAGGAGGAGCAGAAGGCTCGTTAGATGCATCTAACATATTAAAGCCTGCGCTTGCCAGAGGCGAGGTACAGGTAATCGGCGCCACTACCATAGAAGAGTACCGAAAATACGTGGAAAAGGATGCTGCGCTTGAGCGCCGTTTCCAGCCGGTGATGGTTGAGGAGCCGGGTGTGGATGAGACAATAGAGATACTCACAGGATTAAAGGGACTCTATGAAAAGCATCATGGTGTCATCATAACAGATGAGGGTGTGAAAGCAGCAGTAAGCCTTTCTGCACGATATATAAATGACAGATTTTTACCTGATAAGGCGATAGACCTGATGGATGAAGCGGCAGCCAGGATAAGGCTTAAGAATCTGACATCATCTGACGAGCTGCTTGCTCTGAAAAAAGAGATAACAGATAAGCAGAACCAGTTGGAAAATGCTTTGTCGAAAGGAGATCTCGCAGCTGCCGGCGCGCTTATGTCAGAAAAGGAAGTGCTTGAAAATAAACAGCAGAAGCTTATCAGAAAGAACCGTCGCACAGGAGCTAAAAATCAGCCTGTAGTCGGCGAAAATGAGATAGCGGATGTAGTATCGGGATGGACCAAAATACCTGTAAATAAGCTTACAGAGTCAGAGGCAGGACGACTTGCAAAGCTTGAACAGATACTTCACAAGCGTGTAATAGGACAGGAGGAAGCTGTTTCTGCTGTCGCAAAGGCAGTCAGACGAGGACGTGTTGGTTTAAAGGATCCTAAGAAGCCGATTGGCTCATTCCTGTTTTTGGGACCGACAGGAGTGGGTAAGACGGAGGTGTCAAAGGCGCTTGCTGAGGCTGTCTTTGGCAAAGAAGATGCCATGATACGTGTTGACATGTCAGAGTACATGGAAAAGCATAGTGTTTCAAAGATGATTGGTTCACCACCGGGATATGTGGGCCATGAGGAGGGCGGACAGCTCTCAGAGAAGGTCAGACGCAATCCTTTTTCTGTTATACTGTTTGATGAGATAGAAAAAGCACATCCTGATGTGTTCAATATACTTTTACAGGTGCTTGATGATGGTAGAATCACTGATTCACAGGGGCGTACGGTTGATTTCAAGAATACAATAATCATCATGACATCAAATGCAGGAGCTTCTTCTATTATAGAGCCAAAGCGCCTTGGCTTTGGTGCAGGTGATGACGAAAAGCAGGATCACGAGCGTATGAAGAACAGTGTCATGGAGGAGGTCCGCCGTATATTTAAACCTGAGTTTTTGAACCGAATCGACGAGACTATTGTATTTAGAGCTCTCAACAAGGATGACATGAAGCATATAGTGACACTTCTTGTAAAGGAGCTTAAGAAACGCTGCAAAGAGCAGCTTGATATAGAGCTCACAGTGCGCGACAGCGCAAAAGCCTTTATCGTGGACAAAGCGTATGACAGAAAATATGGCGCAAGACCGCTTAAACGCAAGCTTCAGGAGGAGATTGAAGACCGTATGTCAGAGGATATTATTAACGGCAAAATCAAGCGCGGCAATAAGGTAATAATTTCTACGAAAAACAAACAAATTTCATTGACTGTTGAGTAGAATTGGATTTATAATTAATATATCAATATAGCTACGGGAGGATAAAAATGGCTGTAATAAGTGAATTAATCCGTACTGAGGAAAACGGAAAGCTCAGCTTCGGAGATTATACATTGGCTGCAAAGGCAAAGCTTGACAATTTTGAAAAGGATGGAGATATCTACAAGGTAAAGACCTTTAAGGAGATTACAAAGCTCGAAAGAAACGGACTCTTTGTATATGAGTCTGTTCCGGGAACAGCGGTTATGGATTTCGAGGAGACTGCTGATACAGTGACATTTACTGTGGAGGGACCTGAGGATGCTCAGATTACTCTTGGTCTTGAAGAGGAGACGGAGTACGAAATTGACATAGCTGGAGCTGTTGCAGGTACTATGAAGACAAATCTCGGCGGCAAGCTCAGCTTAAGCGTAGAGCTTGAGGGTGTTGATTCAGTCGATATCAAAGTATCAAGAAAATAGAGCATATTTTTAGCCCGGTGAAAGCCGGGCTTTTTGTATTTTATAAAGGAGAACAATATGGCAAAAGGAAAGACCTCTGTATTTTTCTGCCAGGAATGTGGTTATGAATCGGCAAAATGGATGGGACAGTGCCCGGCCTGTAAGGAATGGAATACATTTGTAGAGGAAACCGTAGATAAAAAGTCGATAAGTTCGTCGGGAAAAGTAAAAAAAGAATCAAAGGCGGCACAGGTTCTGCCTCTTTCGGCAGTAAAAAGCGAGAAAGAGGAGCGTATAGTGACAGGTATAGCCGAGTTTGACAGAGTGCTTGGTGGAGGAATTGTGAGGGGGTCACTTGTGCTTGTGGGAGGAGATCCGGGTATAGGAAAATCCACGCTTCTACTTCAGGTATGCAGGGAACTTTCACAAAAAAAGGTGCCATTACTTTATGTGTCAGGTGAGGAATCCCTGCATCAGATAAAGATGCGTGCCGACAGACTTGGTGATTTTACGGATTCACTGGAGCTTTTATGTGAGACAAGTCTTGATATAGCAAAGGACGTGATTCAACGAAAAAAACCGGAGGTTGTTGTAATAGATTCCATCCAGACTATGTACAATGAGGAGATAGCGTCGGCACCGGGCAGTGTCTCACAGGTCAGGGAGACAACCGGAGTGCTTATGCAGCTTGCAAAGACTCTGGGTATTTCTGTTTTTATAGTAGGACATGTGACAAAGGATGGTGCGGTTGCGGGGCCGAGGACGTTGGAGCATATGGTTGATACTGTACTTTATTTTGAGGGTGACAGGTATGAGTCGTACAGGATACTTAGAGGCGTTAAGAACAGATTTGGTTCGACCAACGAGATAGGCGTATTTGAAATGAAGGCGGAGGGACTTGTTGAGGTGGAAAATCCGTCGGAGTATATGCTTAGCGGTAAGCCAGAGGGAGCATCAGGATCAATTGTCACATGTTCCATAGAGGGAAGCCGCCCGATACTTCTCGAAATCCAGGCTCTTGTATGTCACAGTTTTTTTAATAATCCAAGGCGTACAGCAAATGGTACAGATTATAATAAAGTAAATCTACTCATGGCGGTCCTTGAAAAAAGAGCCAACCTGTCACTGTCAGACTGTGACGCTTATGTGAATATAGCAGGCGGTATAAGGATGAACGAGCCGGCGATAGACCTTGGGATAGTGCTTGCAATCGCATCAAGCAAAATGGATATTATAGTGCGTGAGGATACCATATGCTTTGGAGAGGTGGGCTTAAGCGGAGAGGTACGCGGAGTTACCATGTCCGAGCAGCGTGTGGCTGAGGCAAAGAAGCTTGGCTTTAAAAAGTGTATTGTTCCCAAAGTGTGTCTTGCAGGAGTGTCGCATATTAATGGAATTGAGATTGTCGGTGTGGCAAATATCAAGGAAGCGATAGAGGCTGTCAGATAGTAATTGTGAGAATTGTATATAATAAACAGACAATTTAGAAAATTTGTGTTTTTTAAGATAGTTTTACTACTTTAATTAATTGCAGAAAATCCGTTGACATATGTGTGCCGGGATGATATTATATCAAAGCTGACTCGCGGGACACATTGAGTTGTAGAGCTTGTGAGTTACATTTTACAGACATGACTTTATAAATATTGCTTTGAAAATAAGTTAAAAAAGTTATGAAAAAAGTTCTTGACAAATGCAAAACATTTTGATAGAATAAACAAGCTGTCGCAAGACAGAGAACTTAAAACAAAGTTCAAAAAAATAAAAAAGTGCTTG
>ENA-OPAO01000233-OPAO01000233.1-human-gut-metagenome-genome-assembly--contig:-NODE-233-length-52286-cov-5.061113_pt1 | contig 52286 bp, 92 predicted proteins | sample MGYA00241054_ERZ501424 | MGnify/ENA primary metagenome ERZ501424 (study PRJEB25962, sample SAMEA2042623) | human gut metagenome | biome: human gut; feature: human-associated habitat; material: faeces...
AGAAAAGCGGTGCTTTTTCTTTTGGGAATTTTAAGAAAACACTTGACAAAATGTAGCAACATTATATAATTAAATTGTAGCAACGATTTGGAAGGAGGTGGTGGAAATGTCTCCGAAATTGGGTCAAAAAATAAAGGATAATCCGAAAGACATTATGCTTAGAACGAGGATTGACAAAGAAACAATGGAAAAATTGGAGTTTTCGGCAGAAAAATTCGGAGTAAGCAAAGCTGAGGTAGTAAGAAACGGTATTGAAAACGAATACCAAAAGGCAAGGAATATTTAAAAAAGAGTAGCCCGCTTATCCGGCAAGATAAAAGGACGGGCTACTCAACACCAAAAAATCTGCTAATTGATTGGTAATCATATTTTATCATTCTTTTGCAGATAAATCAAATTCCAAAGGATGGTGAATTATATGACAGATGTTATCACAATCGAAAACACCGAAATGCAAATCAGAGAGTACAATGGTGAAAGAGTTGTAACCTTCAAAGACATTGATACGGTACATCAGAGACCGGCAGGAACAGCAAGAAAAGCGTTTTATAGAAACAAAAAAAGATTTGAAGAAAACAAACACTATATCAGTTTAAAGCCTAAGGAAAATCCTAATGTCCGTTTAACGGACAATAGAAATATTTCCATTCCTAACAAGGGCATTACGCTGATAACCGAAAGAGGGTATCTTCTGCTTGTGAAAGCATTTACAGATGATTTATCTTGGAAAGTACAGGATATGCTTGTAGATGTATATTTCAAGGTCAGAGAAGTACATAAAGAGCCATATTACAAAGAACCGCTCGCAGAGGATTTCACGCCCAGAGTACCGATTGTATCTGACTGGTACGAGCGGAACAAGGGCAGGATGTATCGACTTTGCAGAGACAGCGGAAACAGCCGCAGCTATCTTTATCATTGTATCTTGAATCGACTTTCCGAAAGATACGATTTGAACGCCGCAAGGGAGATTTACAAGAATGAGGTCGGGAATTATCCAGAATACCCGATTGATATTGTAAAATATTTCCCAGAGTTAGAACAGGATGCGGACAAAATTTTGGACCGTATCGAGAGAATCACCTACAGGTAAAAAGGAAAGGGGGCTAATAAAAGCCCCTCAATCCTAAAATATTCGTTTCAATATGTAACGATTGCCGCCACAAGTGATGAGAGCCTTGGACAGCCCATCGTCAATAATTTCCGAATTGGAAATTTCCAGAACCTTTACCAGAGATATACCGACATTGTCGCAGATTCTAACGAACGTGGAAAGCCGCATATCTTCCGGTTCCTCATTGATGATATTATACATAGCCTTGTATGATAAATCGCACTGGATGGAAAGCTGCGCAACGCTCCACCCCTTTAGAAGCATCTCGCGGCATAACTCGGATTTAAGATTCGATATACATTGCCCCGGTTTTACCCCATAATTCACACACCTTTCTATTTTGTAGTCGAATGGAAAGTTTTGCTGAATGTTTGGTAGTCAACTGCAATGGAATCCTTCTCCCTTCTGGTATAATTAGCTTGTACCTAAAAAACAGGTACACCGCAGTTCTGGTTATTGGGCGGCGTTTGGATTGGCGTTCTCGCCGCCTAATATCTATTGTAAACCTTGAAAATAAAAAGTCTATAGCTAAAAATGTCGAAAATGTAGAAAGGGCGTATAAATTATGTTAAGAAATGAAGAATGTACGGATAAAATGAGCCAATTTCGTGAAGAAATTATCGATTTAATATCTAAATTTGATGATGTGCGCCGCCTGAGGGCGATTCGTGCATATCTCAGAGCACTGTTAGGATGATAAAAAAGAGAAAGTCAATGGATTGCGCATTTCCATTGACTTTTTTTATTACTCTTTTCCGATAGAATCAACAAGTTTTTCCAAAACTTCCCAATCTGATTCATTCAGCTTAGCCAGTGCAGACACGAGCCTGCGCTTGAAACTATCTTTTCCGTTTCTTTGGATTTCGCCAAGCATTTCAGAAATCTGCTCATCTTTAGATTTAACAAACATTTCGTCAATCCCATCTCTGAGCCAATCCTCGTTTACAAACTTTCCGTTCCAAGATTCCAAACAAATTATTTTGAAAATCTTATCCGTTACCGGTCTATCCCCTTTTTCGATTTGGGATAAATAGGTCTGCGCTACTCCTATCTTCTTCCCAAAATCGCTTTGATTCATTTCAAGGAATAGCCTTAATTTTTTCACGCGCTCATTTACACCATTCAATGTAGACACCTCCTTTCTTGTAATATAATAACACAAGAATATTGCAAATGCAATAAATTTTTCTTGACTTTATAACGCATTTGCGCTACTATGATATTGCAAACGAAATAAGGAGGTGGTGGGATGAAAAAAGTATTTTACTTTTCTTTGGTTGCATTAGCGGTTTCTATTGTAGCCTTCATGATTTCAATATCAAGGGTAATATGATGGCTGCGATACTAATTGTGATGGAAACAATGGATGTTATGACAGAAATGTTGGAATATTTTCTGGACGATTCCGCCGTTTCCTTCGCTAATTTGGATTGTTCGATGGCTGCATCAGCTTGAATTTTTGAACTGTCCGCGACTGCTTTGGCAGATTCAGCTTGAGATTTTGCAGAATCAGCAAGATTGCGGAGTTCATGAGATGTTTTCTCAAGAAAAGCCGTCTGGTGTTCCATCATTTCAAGAGGGCTTTTACCTTCTTCATAATCTGGGGACATGGCATCTAAGTTGCTCTGCATTATTTTATTGATTCTATCGTAATCATGAAACATTTTGAAAATCTCCTTTTTAAAGGGATTATACCACAAAACAGGGAAGGAGGTGGAACGATGGAAGAAAGAAAACTCGATTTAGATGTAAAAGAAATCCTCTTCCGACAGATGAAAGAGTTGGAAGAGGAAGGCAAAAAGACACAGGATGTTCATGTGAAAATCCGTATTGCGGGAGAAATCGACAGAATCGCAAATACGATTTTGATTAGAATCAACGATTGATTCGTTCTTCGATACTTGAAAGATTTCTCTGGATTGCTTTTAATTCCGAAATTGCATCAATGCTGTTTAATTTTGCCAGTTTTGCCACAGAGCAGCACTGCGATTTAGGAAGATACCAAGCGCAATCGTTTTGGCATGATGAAAAATTGTTCAATGGACATTTTGCCATAAATTCACCCCCTTATCAAATGATAAGGAAATTATAACACAGAAAGGAATGGTGCAATGAACGATTTGGTTCATATCCAAAATACTGATATTTCGGTAAAGGAATATCGAGGACAAAGAGTTGTAACATTGAAAGATGTTGATATGGTCCATGAAAGACCTGAGGGAACGGCGAGAAGAAATTTTAATTCTAACAGAAACAGATTTATTGATGGAGAAGATTATTTCGTTGTTAGTGCGGACGAAATTCGTACAAGCCGCATGTTTCCTATATCCGACAATGATTTTACAAACAAAATTCTGCTAACAGAACAGGGATATTTGATGTTAGTCAAGTCATTTACGGACGATTTGGCATGGACGGTTCAAAGACAGCTTGTGAACGGATATTTTAAGACAAGACGGCTTGTCAATGAGGAATTATCGCCGGAAACGCAGCTTATCTTAAAGCTGGCGCAAAGCATCGCTAATAAAGAGTTGGAAGATAAAGAGCGAGACAGGCAGATTGCCCTTGCGAATGAAACAGCGAAAAAGGCAGTTGAAACCACAGAAACAATTAAGGAAGCTGTTAAACCTGTACTGGATAATTGGCGGATTGAGATTAACAGAAAAATTAAACGCGTTCAGTTTAGTTCCAAAATTGATTTTCAAACATTGAATACCCAACTGTATTCAGAATTGGAACAAAGAGCCGGATGCGACTTAGGCACAAGGCTTAGAAACATGAAGCAGAGGATGGGAAATTCTGGTGCGACCAAAACCGCAATCAATAGTATCAGAAAAATTGATGTGATTGAGGGAGACAAGAAACTTCGGGAGATTTTTTCAAAAATTGTCTCCGAGTACGAAATTAAATATTGCGCATAGAAGGGAGAAAGAAAGATGAACATTGATAAATTAAATGAATTTGATGTTTCAATAGGATTTCGGTTTGCAGAAGCTCATGAGCAAACAGCGGAATGTAGCGATGGTGGAACCGCAAGTGTTATCACGCTGCACTTTGGAAACGATTTTCATGTTGCTGCGGTTGTAGATTTTATTGACGGAGAACCTCATATTATCGAGCTTTATGCGGTTGACGATAATGGGAAGAAAATTTAAGGAAGGAGGTGCAGGAAATGAGCGAAAAGGAAAAACAGGTAGTAGAAAAGCTGAAAGAAGCAATTCCGCAGATGTCCGATTTTGATAAGGGCTATATCCTCGGAAAAGTTGAGAGCATGGCAGAGCGGAAAAAGGAAGATGCGGAGGAAAAGGAATGATTGTAATAAAAATCATTTTAATTGTATTGCAATTTTCGATTTTTGTAATGTGCATTGAAAACGAAGGCAAAGAATTGAGATTTTGGACTGTTTTATGGCTTATTTGCGCAATTCTGATATATGCAGTCCGTTAGCGAGGTGTTGAATATGTATGTAAATCCATTTGTAGCAGGCGTTTTCGTGACAATCGCATCGGAGATGATTCTGATTTTCCTGTATGCCTTTTTTAATCAGAAGAAGTAAGAAGGGCAGGGATAGGAAATGTCAATCGGGTTGCCGCGTAGAACGCCAACAAATAAAAGAGTAGTAGCCTGCAATATCTGCGGTAAGGTTTGGAACATTGCCGCAACGCAGGATACCCAAAAGGGCTATTATTGCCCGGAGTGTAGCAAAGGTAGGGGTGCAAAACATGAAAATCGAACAAATCAGAGAAACAGCGCAAAAGAAACTGTTTGTAGGCAAGAAGGTTAAGGTGCTTGAGTTCGGCAAGGATAGGCATGGAGCGAACGTCCTGCGAAAAAGAAGAACAGGAACGGTAACAGGATTGTATCCATTCATCTTCACCGCCATTTTTGCAGGAGGATACACAGAGAGTTTTCGTTACAGTCAGTTCTTTGAAAGTGATGGGGAAGTGGTGAGGTTATGAGAAATTGGAAACGGACTGCGTTTTACATCCGCCGTGGTCTGCTGCGGTGGGCAGCTATGTTTCTGGGAACGCTTCTTTCTCTTTGTGTCATGGTGTTTGTTCTGGAAAATGCTGACGGGCGAATGATGTTTTATCTCGCGAGCAGCGTCATGATTGCAATCGCAATCGGCAGTTTGTTCTACGGAGGGCAGGAAAAATGAAAAAGCCTGTATGCAATTTCAACTGTTTTGAATGTCCGCACCCAGATTGCATCTGTGATGATTTTTCGCGAAAGGAATATGTGACGGACGCTGAAATCAACAGAATTGCAGGGATGACGAGAAGCAAAACAGGCTTGAGAAAAAAAGAATACCTCAGAAAGTATTATTCAGAACGCAAAGAATATGCCAAAGCATACCAGAAAAGCTATTACGAGAAAAACAAAGAGAAGATTCGCGAAAAGGCGAGGGAGCGTTACCGAAAGAACAGAGACAGATACATAGTAAGCGTGCGTGCTTATCAAGAGAGCAATAAAGAGAAGGTCGATGCCTACAAGAAAGAATACTCAAAAAAATATAAAAGACGAAAAAGGGAGGAAAGAGAGAATGAAAAACGGCAGAGAATTGACACCAGAGAATGAGTTGCAGGAACTGTGGGAACTGAACGGCAGGGTAAAGGCGGTTATCGCGTATCTGAAAACAGATACATACATCAAACCGAAAGAAATTTTGTCTATGTTAGGGGTGGTTGAAAGTGGCGTACCCATGCAGGACGGGGATAAAGACTGAATGTGACGGCTGCGGATACTGCGAAAAAGAGCAGGAAGAATGTCCGCACTGCCAAGAGACAGAATACGAATACCTTTACAAAAGGGAAGATGGAGAAATTGTTGGTTGTAGCGAATGTGTTAAAAGGATGTGGAGAGATTGACGGAAGTATTGTTAAAAAAAATCAGCCTTAAAAATTACATGGGGGCTGAAAATGTAGAGGTTGACTTTTCCGAGAAAACGGAAATCAAAGGTAAAAATCGTTGCGGCAAGTCTACACTTATGAACGCCTACTTTGATGTTATGACAGGGAAATTTGCGAATGGTGCCGCACCGAACAATATTTGCCCTGTGGACGAAAACGGAGAAGAAAAACCTGTCAAGGAAATCGAAAGAGCGGTTACATTGGAAATCAATGGAATTGAACACGAGATTAAAAAGGTTACAAAAAGGAAATATCGTAAGGGCGTTTTTATCGGAAATGAAACTGTTTATATTCTCGATGGCGTTTCTGCAAAATCTGCGGAAGTAAACGATTTTTTAGCCAGTATCGCACCGTCCGAAACGGTAGCAATGTGTTCTAACGCCTCTGTATTCTTTTCAGCTTTGAAAAAATCTACTGCGGATGCCAGAAAAGCCATTGAGAGCCTTTCTGGGTTCGATATTGAGCGTTTTTGCGAGGAAAATGCAGAATATCAAAGCGTTTACGAAATGACCGCAGGGAAGAAAACAGAGGACGTATTGAAGCAACTGAAAAAACGTCTTTCCACTGAAAATGGAGAACTGGACAGACTAAATGTTGAACTGGACTACGAGCAGCGTAGACTTGACGGGTCGGATGATTCTGATTTGCAGAAATTAGAATCCGAGAAAGCGATTATTATCGGAAACATTGATAGTATGGAGAACCTGAAAGAAGCACTGAATATTTCTATAGACAGATATACATATCTTGTCGGTCTGGTTGATGACTTGAAAAAGAAGATGTCAGCCATTGAGGACGAGCAAAAGAAAGCAAAAAACGAGAAAATCGAAACTCTGAAAAAATCTATAGTGGCTATCGATGCGGATATTGATAACTTTTCGGAAAAAGTTGCAAAGTACAATGAATCAACCGAGAAAGTTTTTGGAGAGATTTCTTCATTAAAATCGAAATGCACTGAGTTGAAGCACTACCATTCTATCATGGACGCGGTGCAGTACGGCGATGAATATATTTGCCCCAAATGCGGCAGGGGGTTCAATTCAGAAGAAATAGAGGTTGTAAAAGAAAAATTATACAAGGAAAAAGAAGATACTTTATGTGAACTTAAAGACAAAGTTGATATTCTTGAATCCGCAATCAAAGCAAAAACTGATACATATTTAGATTTTAATAAAAAATCAAATGAATGGGCTGAAAAGGTTTTTGATAAAAGAGAAGCAAGAAAGTCTTTGGAGATTGAGTTGGAAAAATTGCTTTCTATCGACTTTGAGAAGACGGAAGAATATAAAACGCTTGAAAAACGGCTCAAAGAAGCAGAGGAAGAATCATCTAAACTTTTTGAATCCACCGATTTATGGCGGCAAGTAACGGAACGTATCAGCAACTACAAGGCTGACCTTTCACGGAAGGAATCTGAAATCAAAGCTATTATCAGAGATACTGAAAATACAGAAAAACGAATTGAATCGTTGAAAGAATCCGTTAAGCAACAGGCGCAGAAAACAGCGGATGTTGAACGTCAGATTGATATGTTGCAGGATTTCAGCATTGCTAAAAATGTAGCTCTGGAGGATATGGTAAACAGGAAATTTGAGTTTATCAAAATAAAAATGAGCGAAGAAACATTGAGCGGAGATATTAAGGAAACTTTGAGAATCAATGTAAATGGCGTTGATTACTTTAATGGATTGAATCACGGAGACAGAATTCTTGCGGAAATTTTCTTGTTAAAAGGATTGCAGGACATGAACGGAATCAAGCTGCCGATTTGGATTGACGATACAGAATCATTGGACGAAAACAGGATTCCAGATGTAAGCCGCCAGTTGATTGTTATTCGCAGGACAGATGATGAAACTTTGAAAGTATGCAATGGGGAGGAATAAAAATGGGAATGAAAGGATATAAAGGTTTTCGTAAAGGGCTTATTTGCAAAGGCAAGCAGTACGCAGAGAACACGATTTTTGAAGAAAGCGAAGCTAATATTTGCGTGAATGGTATGCACTTCTGCAAAAATCCTATGGACGTACTTGACCATTATCCGCTGATTGATGATAACGGCGAAATGTGCGAATTTGCGGAAGTAGAGGCATTGGACGAAACTCTTACAAATGACGAGAAGAAATATTGCACGAAGAAACTAAAAATTGGTGCAAGGTTGTCTTTAGCAGAATTTATTAGGGCGAGTTTTGATGTGACATATCGGCAGATTAAAGAAGAAGTTGAGAGTGTTTCTGACAAAGAGAAGAGCGGACACTGGGCTACACTGGCAGGCGGAAACAACGCTACACTGGCAGGCGGAGAACATTCTATCATGGTTTCTGAAAACGGCGGCAAAGCTAAAGGCGGTATCGGCAGTTTAATTGTTATGGTCGAACGAAACGGCAAAGGAGAAATCGTCAATTACAAAGCAATCCAGATTGATGGGGATACATATAAAGAGGACACATGGTATCAGTTGGAAGATGGAGAAATTAAGGAAGCGGAGGAATGAGCATGAAATACAGAAAGAAACCCGTGGTAATTGAAGCGTTTAAATATGATGGAGATTTAAAAGGAGCAGATGGTAAATATTATGTCCCCGATTGGGCGATAATCGCCTTTGAGAATGGCATCATGCACTATGTCAGTGATGACGGAGAAAAACCACCTATCGAACTATATATTGATACATTAGAGGGAACGCATCATGTGAGTGTTGGGGACTATGTGATTCGCGGCGTGAAGGGAGAACTTTATCCCTGTAAACCAGACATTTTCGAGCAGACATATGAAGCATGTGAGGAGTGATGCAGCATGGCTGAAATGACAGCGTTGGAGTTTTTGAGAGAATGGCATAGAATGTGTCAAAAGTATCCGTTTTGTAGTGATTGCCCAATGGAAGATTCTTCATCTCGCAGTTGTATGCCTTGTAAGTGGGTTTTTAATGATATAGAAAAAGTAATCGCTACCGTGAAAAAATGGTCTAAAGAACATCCGAGAAAAACGATTTTACAGGATTTCTTGGAGAAGTATCCGAAAGCCGAACTGATACATAACAAATTTCCAGAAATTTGCCCTCATTCGTTGGGATATGCGACAAATAAAGAGTGCTTTTTAGATACGGACGAACAATTTGTTTCAGAAGAATGCGAAGAATGTTGGAACAGACCGTTGGAGGAGGAATGAAATAATGGCTGAAAATACACAGGTGGCAGAAAAGAAGGAATTTACAACGGCATTAAGCCAGTGGTCGAACGAAATTGTAAAGCTGATTGAAAATGACTATTCGTCCTGCGGCGTGATTTTTGATGAATATTCCAGAAAATGCGCTATGGAGGCGGTCGGCAGTATTTACAACCTTGTCAAGAATGACGGCAAGGCAAACATGAATTCACTCGATACAAGCAACTTGAGGGGTATCGTTGAAAACTGCGCAGGTCTGAAATTGAACCCTTCGGCATATCCGAGAGAATGTTATTTCCAGCTTAGAAATGTAAAGCGTGGGAACGAGTGGGTAAAGGTTGTTGAAATGGGTATTGAGGGTGCAGGATATGATTCCCTTCTTTCTCATTACGGCAAGGATGTTGCACAGGTTTATCCGTACTGGGTCGTTAAGGAAGGGGATACCTACATTCCGCCGAAACACAGAGGTTTGGAACTGACACCGCCAGAGTGGGAAGAAAATGGATTGTCCGATAAAGCGGTTCGGGTGGTATATCCAGTCAAACTGACGGATGGCACAGTAACGTATCTGGCAGCTGATAGAGCAAGCGTAAAGGTCAATCTTTTGGCTCACGTTAAGCAAAATATGATGAACGCTACGTTCGGCATTTGCGAAGATAGATATAAGGCAACTCCAAAGCAGAAAGAGGAAATCAAGGCAAAGAAGGATGAAATTCTGAACGCATTGAGAGCGTGCAGCACGGTTGATGATATGTTGGATTGCGAAATCGCAAAGCAGTTTATCAGCGGCGCATGGCTGGATACGCCAGAAAGCATGATTCAGCGTAAGATGTGCAACAACGCCACAAGGAAGTATCCAAAAAATTATGACCAGATGGCGAGACAGGCACAGATTGAACTGGATGATGCATACCGACAGACACAGGGAGATGTTGTGGAAAGCGCAAATTCCGTTGATTTTGACGAGGAAAACATCATTGATGGAGAAATTGTGCAGGAGGTGTAAACAGTGATTCTTATAAAAGTAACGATTGCCGTCTGGATGATTTTCATCCTTGCATCTGGTAGGGCTATTTGGTTATACATTAGAAATCAGAAAAAAGGTATGAATAGGGATTTATCTTATTATGTTCTGGAAAACAAACCTTCTGCGTTGTCTGCTTTCGTTTGCATTGTTGTTGCTCCTGTTCTTACGATAGCGAGCGCAATTTGGCTTTTGGTTAGGGGGTAAAAATATGAGAATTATTAGTCAGAACGGAAAAGTTGATTTGCCGTATGAGCAGATTGCAATTTCAATCGACTGCGATGATGAAATGACGATTATTGCTTATGCAGTAAATTCCGAGGACGATACTATTTGGAATTTAGCTGAATATTCGACAAAAGAAAAAGCAGAAGAAGTTATGAAAATGCTGAGAGAGGGATACAGGAACTATCAAACAACGCGAAGTAGAGACGGATATTATTTCGCCTTTGATTATCCAAAGGTATTCAGATTCCCGCCAGATAGCGAGGTGTAATGATGATAGTTGATACAAATACAGAGCATATCTCAAAAACAGAACATGTTGAATTTGTAAATTATACAGGTTCTTTCCCTAATCTTTGCAGAGGGGTATTGACTTTAAAAATTGACGGAGAAATAGTTAAATTCGGTCATGATTATAATGATTATTGCTTGAAAACATCAAAATTCAATGATTCTAATTATGATTCGTTTTGGCACTCTGGCGGATGGATAGATGAAGAATATTACTCGCACTTAGGAGAATGGGAAATATCCTTAAACGAATTACCAGAACAATACCGTCAGTATGCAAGAGAAATAGATGTGGTTTTTAATTCTTGCGTGAGACATGGATGTTGTGGAGGTTGTTCTTGAAGAAATAAAATGTATTGCAATAGGAGGATATGAAGATGATAGAAAGAGTAAAAGGGATTGAATAATCGTTAGGGGGGGGTGCGAAAGTGCTGTTAAAAACGATAGCGACAGGGAGCGCAGGAAACTGTTATATGCTCGCCGATAGCAATGGAAAATCTCTTATCCTTGACTGCGGTGTTCCGAAAGGAGTGATTAAGTACGGAAGAATGGAAATGGATTGATGGATACGAAGGGCTATACCAAATTTCAAATTATGGAAGATTGAAAAGTTACAGAAAAAATAAAAATGGAGGGATAATGTCAAACACAGATAAAAATGGATGGTATTTTACCGTAAATCTTTTTGACTGCGATGGGAAAAGAAGAACAGAACGAATACATAGGCTTGTGGCAAAGGCATTTATAGGAGAAATCCCGAAAGGTTACCACATACACCATAAAGACGGGAACAAACAGAATAATAGATTAGATAACCTTGAAATAATACATCCAGCTAAACACAGCATGGAAACAATTAAGAAAAACAAAAATGTAATCAAAGGGATGAATGACTACAATAAGTACGTCAAGCCAAAAAGAGTCAAACAATACACATTGGACGGTGTATACCTTGCCGAATATGTCAACTGCGAAATAGCGAGCAGAATGACAGGGATATGCCAAAGAAATATATCTCAAGTCGCAAGCAAAGAACCATACAACTCAAAAGGTAGTGTAAGAAAACAGGCAGGCGGTTATGTATGGAAATTTGAAAAAGAAGGCGAGGTGATGTAGATGTTTTTGAGAACGATAGCCACAGGCTCAAGTGGAAATTCGCACGCCTTAATCAGCAGAACAGGAGAAATTTTGTTACTTGATTTAGGCGTATCAGAAAAGACTGTTAAAAAAGGTGTTGATTGGAAAATATCAAATATTGTCGGAGCGATAGTTACTCATAAACATCTCTGACTTGACCATAGCAGGTCGATAGAAGATTTTAAAAGAATGGGAATACCCGTTTTTGTACCATATCTGAAAAACGATAGTAAATCGGTAAATATGGGCGGATTTGTAGTAAAATCTTTTGACCTTACAACGATTGACGGTAGATGGACACACACAGATGCGGACGGCGAACCTTGCCCGATATATGGCTTTCTGATAACTCACAAGGAAATGGGGCGGATGCTTTACATTACCGATTGTAAAGTTATCAAATGGAAGTTTAAATCCATTAACCACATTCTATTGGGTGTAAATTATGACAAGGACATGATTTATCCAGATAACGAAGGAAAAAAGAATCATATTTTCGGCGGTCACTTGGAGATTGGAACAGCTTGTGAGTTTGTAAAGGCGAATAATTCTGATTCCTTGCATAACGTCATAATGTGCCATCTGTCAGCTGATAATGCCGATTCCGATAAATTCATCGAGCGTATGAAAGAAGTGTGTCCTACGGCGAATGTGTACGTTGCAGGGCGTAATGACGGGTGGTGGTTGAGTGATGGGAAGGTATGAGTTTTCCTTAAATGCAAATATCAAGGCGAAGGATGGCATTTGCCCCTGCTATGGATGCGAAGGAAGGAGCGCTGGATGTCATTCAAAATGCGAGAAATTCACGATTTGGAATCAGAAGCATTTGAAAAATAAAAAAGAAATGCAAAAGAAGGCGTTCATCGAAAATCAGGCGGATTACCGGAAGAATGAATACTTTAGAAGAAAGAGGGACAAGCAGAAATGAATAAATGTATTTTTGTTGGCAGAACAACAAGAGATGTTGAACTCAGATACACGCGGTCCGCTAATCCTCTGGCGGTCGGAAGAACCTCCATTGCAGTTGAAAGCGGATACGGAGACAAGAAGAAAACGAGCTTTTTCAATATCTCTGCTTTCGGCAAAACGGCGGAAACAATGGATAAATTTGTTAAGAAGGGTACGAAAATCATCCTTGAGTGCGAAGCTGCGCAGAATGAATACACTGACAGGGAAGGGAAGAAACAGAACACGGTATCCTTTATCGTGAAATCTTTCGAGTTTGCCGAGAGTAAAGTGGCAAGCAGCAGTGCAGGGCAGACAAGTGATGCTCCGAAACCGCAGAGTAACACGGATGGTTTTTATCCCGTTGACAATACCATTGAAGATGACGATTTGCCGTTTTAAAAAATAAGAAAGGTGGAGACTGATTTTGAGAATAGAAAATTTAATCGTTTTTTTGAAAGAGAATTTTGAAAAAGGGATACAAATGTTCGATACTCCGAATATTGCAGGTGATTTCATGGTGCCTATTTATAAGAAGGACGATATATCAGTGTTTTTCGCGCCGGAATATGACTATATTGAGATATTCGGAATATCTGATGAAGAATTTGAAAGAGTCGAAAAAGAGGTTAATCGGAAAAGGCGGTAATATTTGTAAGGCGGTGGAAAGATGGACTATCAGAAATTCAAGAAAGCAAAGGCTATCGAGAAGAAAAACAAGGAACGCCTGCTGAAAGTAAATCCAAAATTGAATGAGGACAGCGGAATTTATTTCCTAACAAGAATTGACGAAAACGGATTCAAATACGCATACATCGGGCAAGCAATACACCTTATTACCAGATTGTCGCAACATCTTGTTGGCTATCAGCATATCGACCTATCTTTGAAAAAACACGGCTTATACGATGCGGAAACAAATCAGTATGGATGGAAAATCGGTTTTCTGCTTTACAAAGACACCGAGTTGGATAGTGCGGAACAGCACTGGATAAAGAAATATGCTGATGGCGGTTATCAGCTGCGGAACAAGACAAGCGGCTCACAGGGCGAGGGCAAATCGCAGATTGCGGAATACAAAGCCGCTAAGGGCTATCGTGACGGCTTGGAACAGGGCAGAAGGAATCTTGCGAAGGAATTATCACATATTGCCGAAAAGCACCTCACAATCGAAATTAGAGCGGATAAGAGGGGCAATAAGATTTCAGAACGGCAGTATGAGAAATTTATGAGTTTAATTAAGAATTGTGGTGACGGAGAATGAAAGAAAATCCCGCAAATAAAATAAAGGATACAATGTGGAAATTCCTAATGGACTACGGTCAAGAAGCAGACATTCAAGGATTGAAGGAATCTGTTTATGATTTAATCGGGATGACCACACAAAAAACAGCAGGACAAAGAAAGGGCAAAAATGATATTCCTTGGGATGAGTTGGATATGACGCTTATGACAATCGTTATACAGGCGACGGGTTTGGTTTTGTCTGGAAAATTAGGCGAAATCCAACAGGATAGCGCAGATTGGAGCAAAGAAAGGGTTGATGAGGCAATAGAAGAATACAGGAATGGAAAGGCGGCGAATACATGAGAATGTCTTTTGAATTGCTCAATATTTGCGATGCAATCTATATGTTGGACGGATGGGAAAACAGCAAAGGGGCAAATCAAGAATACGGTTTCGCCAAAGGAAAAGGAATTGAAATTTACGGACGAATAGGGGCTGAATTATGAAATTCATTGATTTCTTCTCTGGAATCGGCGGTTTCCGTAGGGGAATGGAACTGGCAGGGCATGAATGTGTGGGATTTTGTGAATTTGATAAATTTGCAGTAGCCGGCTACACAGCCATGCACCTTATGACGGACGATGAACGAGAATACATAAGCACGTTGCCGAAGAACAAAAGAGTAGCAGAAGCAGGAAAGGAGGAATACAGACATGGAGAATGGTATGCAAATGACATTAGACGGATTTTCGCCGAGGACATCCCAAAAGCAGACTGTTGGTGTTTCGGATTCCCCTGTCAGGACATCAGCGTTGCCGGAAAACAGCTTGGCTTTGACGGAGCAAGAAGCAGCTTATTTTTCAGAGTTATCAGACTTGTGCAAGACCTCGAAGAAAAGGATAGACCCACATACCTATTCATTGAAAACGTTAAAAACCTACTTAGCGTTAATGGGGGAACGGACTTCCTTAAACTTCTCATTGCGCTGGACGAAAGCGGGTACGATGCAGAATGGCAGGTTATCAACTCTGCCGATTACATCCCACAAAACAGAGAAAGAGTTTTCATTATCGGACATCTTAGAGGGAGAAGTACCGCAAAAGTATTTCCTATCGAAGGAGCAGACAGAGAAAATAGTGTTCAAATAAAACAAATCGGGAATATAAAAAGTGTAAAACGAGACAATCCGAATCGTTATCGTGTATATGATGTGGATGGTATTTCTCCGACACTTTCTAAAATGGATGGCGGTGGATTGAGTCCATATATCCCTATTCCTGTATTTTGCGATATGTCAAAAAGTGCAGGAATACAAACTTATGATAAGGCGTTTTGCTTGCAAGCGAGATATGACAAAGGCGTTTGCAACAGGAAAGAGGAAACAAGTGGTGTATGCGTTCCTGTACTCACTCCGGACAGAGCAGAAAAAAGACAGAACGGCAGAAGAACGAAGGGAAATGGAGAGCCAATGTTTACTCTGACCGGACAGGACCGGCACGGAGTTATGATTTCAACGCCTGACGGAATGGCGTTTTATTCCATTTGGTACGAAAAATATCAGTGCTATATTGCCATCCGTAAGCTAACACCGAGAGAATGCTTTCGGCTGCAAGGATGGTCGGATGAATATTTCGATAGGGCGGAATTGGTAAATAGCAACAGTCAGCTATATAAACAGGCAGGGAACGGCGTGACCGTACCGGTAATATACGAGATTGCAAAAAGGATGATGGTGGAGAAACAGGAATGAGAGAAAGGAGCTATTCAATCATGAAAATCAGCACAGCCTGCAAGATATTCTTGCAAGTAAACAGCGACAAATACACGGACGAAGAGAAAGGAATGGCAATTTATGAAGTTCTGAAAATGCCAACGCACAACGGCATTACAAAAGATGCCATGCTGAAGGTTATCGAGTATCTTCTGAATTTGGCGTTCGACATTCCGGAAGAAAACGAAGCGGAGCAGAATGATTGAGAAAAACAAAGAAACCAATACATACCACGCCATTTGTGATTGCTGTTATGAATATTCCGATGAATATGGCAGTCTTGAAAAATGTCAGCATGGCATTAAATACAATGGGTGGGAGGCATTCTTTGACGAGGAGGAGCTAGAATGGAAAGACCTCTGCCCGAGTTGTAAGGAGTGATGGAAACGAAGAATAAACACGAAATATGGGAGCTGCGGCAGATGCAGGCGTTGCCGTTGGAATCCAAAATTACGATGACAAAACACAGGATTCAAACGTGGGTAGATGAATTTGGGATTGATGGAGTTTATGTTTCGTTCAGCGGCGGTAAGGATAGCACTGTTTTATTAGACATAGCCCGTCAAGAATATCCAGATATGAAAGCTATGTTCGTGGATGTTCCTACCCAGTATCCCGAACTGAAAGAGTTTGTCTTGACGTTTGACAATGTGGATATCGTGCATCCTAAAATCTCCTTTGCTCAGGTCTGTGAAAGATACGGCTTTCCGTTTTTCTCGAAAGAAATTGCATCCACGGTCAACGAAGCAAGAAAATATTTCAAGAAGGTTGATTCGATGCACTGCGATGATAAAATTCTGACGAACGAACGAACGAACGAACGAACGAACGAACGAACGATACCGTACGCTTATCGGGCGGCGGATTTGCTAGGAATAGACCGACGGAAAGACAAAGAGAATCCCTTGTACAAGCGTTTGAAGATGGGGATTATCCCTAGCATGCCTGCAAGGACAAAAATATTACTTGGTGTATATCCGCATAAGGAAAACGGCGTTGCTACGAGTGAATATTCGAAAATATATGACAGGTCGAAATACATATTTACGCTTGACGCGCCTTTTGAAATATCAAATCAATGCTGCAACGTAATGAAAAAGAAACCTGCTCACCGATATAACAAAACGACGGGACGAGTGCCGATAACCGCTCAAATGGCGTGCGAAAGCAAACTGAGAGAATCACAATGGGTGATAAATGGTTGCAACGGCTTTGATTTGAAAATTCCAACAAGCAACCCCATGAGTTTCTGGACGGAACAAGATGTACTCTGGTACATAAAGAAAAATGATTTACCGATTTGTTCAGTCTATGGTGATATAGTCATTGATTATGAAGCTATGGGACAATGTGAAAATCAGATGACGTTTTCGGATTACGGGATATTCGGAGAGGAAAGACCACTGTTAAAAACAACAGGGTGCAACAGAACAGGTTGCGTTTTGTGCGGATTTGGTTGTCATTTAGAAAAAGAAAGCAGGTTCTTAAGGCTAAAGGAAACACACCCCAAATTTCATAATCTGCTATACGTCTTGAAAAATAACGGCGTGACATACGCAGAGGCTATTGATTGGATAAATGAAAATGGGAATATGAATATCAGATATTGAAAAGAAAAAGGAAGGGGGATAACAACACATGAAGGAATGTAAATTATTTCAGTGCGAAATTTGTAATACGCAATACAAATTAAAAAGTGATTGCCAAGCGTGCGAAAAGAATCATGTTAAACCAGAAAGCATTAAAGAGTACAAATATCATGCCGAGAAAACCTATAAAAATTATCCGGATACCATCGTTGTTTTGATGAAAGATGGAAAAGAAATTAAATACAAAAGATAACAGATGAAGTATTTGGACAGGAGGAATAAAGCATGACAGAGAAATGGATTGAGACAGAAAAAATGAAAAGGCTGACAATGGATAACGTAGAAGAAATGGGCATGTTCAGTCTGGCTCATAACTGTTGCTACATTGATGAAAATGGCAATACCAGATATAGAGACTTTGAGATAGATATTGATGCAAGAGAGTTGGCAAAGGGAATGCTGAAAGAAATGACAGAAGATGCGGTGTCTTTTGAATCAGATGAGGACTTCGATGATTGGATGGGTTGCTACATCGGAGAGGACAGAATAAGCACACCAAGAGGTCTGATTGCCAATTTCTATCAGAATCTTTGGGCTATGGCGGAGTTAAGAGAGAAACTCAAATATTATGAGGACTTGGAAGAACAGGGGCGGCTGTTGGTGCTGCCCTGCAAGGCTGGAAAATATGAAAAAAGATTAGTCGATTTAGAGAAAGCCATGGACGAGAGTACTTTATATGATTGGTATGTCACTTCTGTAATGCAGGAAGATACGCCTGTTTGGACAGGGGAACATATTGAAGAATTATTGAATGATTTTTATGTTATTCCAAAAGAAGCGGAAACGGAATTGGAGAGAAGGGGGTGTGAAGCGGATGGCGATTAAACCGATTTTATTTAATACCGAAATGGTGCGGGCGATTTTAGACGGGAGAAAGACTTGCACTCGGCGGGTTGCAAAAAATGTTCCAGACCACACACATAGGATTGAACCTGTTTATGAAAATGGCCGCTTTCAATTTGATTGTTTTTATTCTTCGTATGTAGCTGCACTTGATGCTGATGCCGACTTTTGTATGCCATGCTTGCCGCCATACCAGCAGGGGGATATTCTGTATGTTCGGGAAACATGGTGTAAAGGTTCTTGGATGAATGAAAAAGAAAGATATTATTACAAGGCAGATGATAACGATTTTCATTGTGTATGGCATCCATCAATCCATATGCCAAAAGAAGCCGCACGTATCTGGCTGAGGGTTACGGATGTGAGGGTGGAGCGGTTGCAGGAATGCGGAGAAGGATGGTGTATTGATATTGAAAAAGAGGGCATTGCAACCCCACAGGACCCTATATTATACATAAGTGATGACGCTTTCCATGACGCGTTAAGAATGGAATTTCAAAAAATTTGGGATTCCACCATCAAGAAATCCGACCTTGACCGTTACGGATGGGACGCTAATCCTTGGGTTTGGGTGGTTGAATTTGAACGGTGCGAGAAGCCGAAGGAGGAATGATAAATGAGACTGATTGATACAGATGCCTTGAAAGAGGTGCTGATAAAAGAGAAAGGGTTTTATCCAGCAATGGTCGCAAGTGCGATTGAAAATGCACCTACTGTTCGTTGTGCGAATTGCAAGGAGAAAACAGAAAAAGAAAGAATACAATCGGAAAATCAACAATAAATAAGAGTGTGGTGGTTGTTTATGGCAATATACAGGAACTTACACATATCGTTCTGGACTGATAATAAGGTCGAGGATGATTTCACGCCAGAGGATAAGTATTTCTATGCTTATCTTCTGACAAACCCACAGACGAATATCTGCGGCTGCTATGAGGTAAGCTTTAATCAAATATCGCACCATACAGGATACACGAAGGATACAATTTCAAGGCTGATAAGGCGTTTTGAAGATGTGCATGGCGTGATTCGGTACTGTGCGGAAACAAAGGAAGTCTTGATTCTCAAATGGTACAAGTACAATTGGAGCAAATCTGAGAAAACACTTGCAGGAGTTGAGAATGTGGCAAGGCATATTAAGTCTGATGATTTTAGGCGGTATGTTATGGATACGGTAAATAAGGTTAGAGGCAGTGTGGACGATTGCCAGACGGAAGAAGAACCGAAAAGTATTCCTTCCGTTTCTGTAAAGAAAGTATCTTCTGCGGATATGCTGAATGACATGGTTTCCGAGTTTGCTATTTCCGATTATCTTCTGGAATCAGTGCAGAACTGGATTGGCTATAAGGCAGAACGCAATTTCAAATATAAGGAGCGTGGGTTGCGTATCCTGCTGAAAACCATTGCCGAGAAATCTATGCAACATGGCGATGCGGCAGTAGCAACAGCAATAAATGAAAGCATTTCAAGCGGATATCAAGGTATTGTTTGGGAGAAAATTGGGAAGGCTTCCAGTGGCGATATAAACTGGAATTTTTAGGGGGTGTATTTCGTTGACAAAAGAGGAAACCAAGAAAATCCTGCGTATCATGTATAACTGTTTCCAGAATTTCAGACCATCGAATATTGCAGAAACAACAGAGGTTTGGGAAATGATGCTTTCAGATTATACATATCAGCAGATTTCGGTTGCGTTGAAATCCTATATCCTGTCTGACACAAGCGGATTTGCACCGACAATCGGGCAGTTGGTTGATATGGTTCATTCCGTTAGCAAACCGCAGGAATTGAACGAAATGGAGGCGTGGTCGTTAGTCAGTATGGCGATTAGAAACAGCGGATACCGATATACCGAGGAATTTTTGAAACTGCCTGCCATCATCCAGAGTGCAATCGGAACGCCGGAGCAGTTACATATTTGGGCTACGGATGAAGAATATAATGAGACAGTAGTTATGAGCAATTTTCAGCGGTCATACCGGCTTGTGCTGATGCAGAAAGACGAAAGCGCAAAACTGCCAACAGAAGTGCGGAATTTGCTTTCTAATAATGAAAATCCTGCCAGAATAGAAATGCAGGATAGAATTAAGCAGCTTTCTAATGCGTTTGACGAAAAAAGCAAACTGCTGATTGAGGGCAGCGAGAAGAAAGAAAGAGTGGTGGATGATTCTGTTATGGACACCGTTCATGCAGAATTAGAGAAAATAAAAGCAATGAGTATCAGATAAAAACCAGAACGGAGGAAGATTTATGAAAACGCCAATCGTAAAATCTGATGAAGGAAAACCGCAGCTTAACCTTGTGCCATTGGAACTTTTAGAACCATTGGCAAGGGTTCGTGAATTTGCTGTTGAGAAATACGGTCTTGAAGGTATCGAATCATGGCGCAATATTTCCGATGATAGATTGTTAGCTGCTCTGCTGCGGCATACGATTACTTACCAGAAAGACCATGACGCGCGTGATGAAGAAAGCGGCTTGCCTGCCGCATACCATGTAGCTATCAACGGTGCATTTCTTGCCATTAAGGCTATGGAGAGAATGAAAGTAAGATGCGGATACCAACCAAAAGAAATTAACTTCTATGAAAACCTGCCGCCAGAAGTGCAGAAAAGGGGAGACAAATTTATTTCTGCGGTTTGCGAGGGTGGTGTGAAAGATGAATCTGAATCAGATTGAAAAGAAAAAACGGTATCAGAAGCAAAAAAGAATCATTGAAGAAGCAAAGACAGAAGCTATTGAAAATATGCAGAAAATCATTGATAGAGGGCTTTCTTCTCAAATGGAACTGGTTATGTTACTAGTCCTGCATGATAAATTCGGGTTCGGTTCAGAACGATGCGCCAAAGCGTTAGTTGCCTTTGAAGAATTATGGGCTGATGTTGGGGATAAGCACCTTTGTCTTGATGATATTGAGGAAGTAGTAAAGGCTGAAATTGGAATCGAAATGACTGAGGATACTATTTTTCAGACCGACAAGAAAGGGAATAAGAAATTGCTTTGGTCTAACGAGAATACATAAAGGGGGTACTCTTAATTGGCTTTGCGAGATTTGACAAAGCCAGAATTGCGAAAAATTATAGAGAACGCCAATTTTACCGAGGATGAGATGATGGTATTTCAACTGTCCAGCAACGGTTCCCCTATTGATTATATAGCGGACACGATGAAAATATCATCATCTACGGTAAATCGTATTTTGAGGAAGATTTATAAGAAAATAGAAAGGATTGAGGATATGTCGAAACCAGAAGTGCCGATTTGGCAGAAAGTAACAATGACGATTGACGAAGCATCCGCATATAGCAGTATCGGGACTTCAAGAATAAGAGAATTGGCTAACAACCCAAGATGCACGTTTGTTCTGACCGTAGGAACAAAAAAGTTAATCAAAAGAAAGGAATTTGATAAATTCATTGAAGGAAGTATCGAATTGTAGACAACGTAAAGCCCCGTATGGTAGTATGAAACTGTATGGGGCTTTTCTCAAATCGAAAGGAGTGTAATAGAATGGGGAAAGACCTTAAGGGAAAAGAATTAGGCGTTGGTATCAGCCAGCGAAAAGACGGAATGTACACAGGACGATTTACAACAAAATCGGGAAAACGAAAGCAGAAATACTTTCATAAGCTACAGGAATGCAGGGCATGGATGGCAGATGCGCAGTTTGAGGATGAACATGGTGATGTGTTCTTTTCTGACTCTCCAACAGTCGATGCGTGGTTTGACTACTGGATAAATGAAGTAAAGGGAGATAGCATAAGAATTATAACAGAAAGAAACTACAGAAGTATGTGGAGCTTTTCTATTTCTCCAATTATTGGGAATATGGAATTAAAAGACGTAAAGCCGATTCATTGTCAGAAAGTACTAAATATGATGAATGAAGGGCATAAGACATCTACCATTAAGGTGCATAGAGATTTAATGTGGAGTGTTTTTGAATGTGCTGTCGAAAATTATTTAATAGAAAGAAATCCTGTAAGAAGGAATGTGAAAGCAACTGGTGGTAAAAAAACAGAAGCGCGAGAAGCACTAACTGTTGATGAGCAAAAAACTTTCTTAAAAGAATCAGAAAAATCATCATTTTATAATGGATATGCGTTTGTGCTGCAAACCGGGATTCGGGTTGGAGAATTGATTGCGTTAAAGTGGTCTGATGTAGATTTTAAAAATCGAAAAATAAAAATACAGAGAAGTGCATCGGAGGTCGCGAAACAAGGGTTTGTAATCGGAGAACCAAAGACAAAAAGCGGGCATCGGGAGATACCGCTTACAAGAGAAGCTGTCAATATTTTATATAGTCAAAAAGAGAAGAATTCTCAAAACAAAATTATTCCAATCCAGTATGCAGATTATATTTTTCTGAACAAAAACGGAAATCTAATTCAAAAGTCAGCGTATAATCAAGGAATATATGCTATTTGCAATAGATTGGGAATGAGAAAGTTCTCAATTCACTTGCTAAGGCACACATTCGCTACGAGATGTATAGAAAGTGGTATGCGCCCTAAAACGCTGCAAGCAATCCTAGGTCATAGCAAAATTGAAATGACGATGAATTTGTATGTTCATGTAACGGATGAATCCAAACTGGAGGAAATCGAAGCAATAGAAAAAAACTTAAAATTGGTGTAGAAATTGGTGTAGAAATAAAAAATACATATAGAACACCTTGTTTTATCAATGTTTTTAATAAGTATATACATTTTGGGAATTAAATGATATTGAAATTTTTATTCAAAATGAAAATATCTTGCTATAACTTTAAAAACATTGTTAATAACTTTATTTTCAATGGTTTTGAGTAATTCATACAAAAAAGATAAACATTGAATAACTTTTCAAAACAAATGAATAATTTTTAGAAAATTGGTGTAAAATTGGTGTAGTGGTGTAAGATTGGTGTAGAAAAGCCCCATACAAAACAAAAAAATATATGACAGAAAGTTGAGCGAAAGATGACACTTTTGGCTCTTTTTTTATGCGAAAATATAGGTAGAAGGAGGTTGATGGAAATGTTTTCAGATGAAGTCCTAGAGAAAATTTTCAGTCGTGAAGATGTAATGAAGATACCTCTTACTTATCAGTCCGTTATGGTTCGGGCGGTGCAGGAGGTTTTAGAGAAGGAGGGAATCGACTATGCAACCAAATCCTTATCAGAGCATGAACTATAATATCCAGCAAGCATATCCGCAGTATGGGTACAATCCATACTTTCAACAGACGCGGATGCAGCTACCGCAGATAGAACAGGTGCAGCCAGTAAATCAGCTTCAACAGCAGATGCCGCGTGGCGTAAATGGGCGCGTGGTGCAGTCTGTGGAAATGATAACGGCAAATGATGTGCCTATGGATGGTTCGGCGGCGTTCTTTCCGATGCAGGATATGAGTGCAATATTTGCTAAGTCTTGGAACGCTGACGGAACGATTAAAACCGTAACTTTCAAGCCAGTAAATGAGACTGCACCTCAAAATTCGGCTCAGATTCAAGAAAATCTCAAATTTGAACTGTCGGAAGGTACGGTTACGGCTTTCATGGATAGATTTGATGAACTGTCTGAAAGATTAGAACAGTTGGAACTCTCCGTAAATAAAACCGCTTCAAAATCCAGTACACAATCGACCAAAAGAAAGGCGGATGCAGAATGAAGAATTTATTTCAACTCCTTGGCGGTATAAGAAATCCGCAACAATTTTTACAGAGCATGATGAACAATAGTCAAGTGATGGGAAACACTATGGCGAAAAATGCCATTGATATGATGCAGAAGGGGGATGCCAAAGGCGTAGAGCAGATGGCAAGAAACCTCTGCAAAGAGAAAGGGGTAAACCCCGATGAAATAATGAAACAAATGAAAGATAAGTTTGGAATGTAAGACATATTAGAGGTTGCGCGCAAAAAACCTTGGTGCCTCTTTATGAATATAAAAAATCAATCAAAAGGAGGAATCTAATATGTTCAACTCTACAAACAATACACCTTTTACTATGCCCGTAATGCCAGCAACAGGCGGTTATGGCAATGACGGTGCTTTTAGCGATGGCGGATGGCTGTGGATAATCGTAGTTTTTGCTTTGCTTTTCGGTTGGGGCAATAACGGTTTCGGCGGCTTCGGCGGTAATGGCGGCGGCTATGTAGCAACAGCAGCTACACAGGCAGATATCCAGAGAGGATTCGACACACAGTCTATCATCGGAAAACTTGACGGTATCTCCAACGGTATGTGTGATGGGTTCTATGCACAGAACACCACTCTGATGAACGGTTTTCATGGCGTAGATAACGCTATCTGCAATCTTGGCTACCAGACACAGCAGGGGTTCAACACAACCAATGTTGCACTGATGCAGGGTCAGAACGCATTGCAGGCACAGCTTGCCGATTGCTGTTGCCAGAACAGAGAAGCAATCGCTCAGGTAAGATACGATATGGCGCAGGATACTTGTGCATTGCAGAACACGATGAACACAAATACCCGTGACATTATCGACAACCAGAACGCAGGAACAAGAGCAATCCTCGACTACCTGTGCGCTAAGGAAAACGCCGACCTGAGAGATAAGGTTCAGAAGCTGGAACTGGCTGCTTCTCAGTCAGCGCAGAACGCTTATATCGCGGCAAATCAGGACGCGCAGACAGCGGAATTGATTAGAAGAATCAACCCTATGCCTGTACCTGCGTATAACGTTCCTGCCCCTTATCCTTATTCTGGATATGGTAACGGTTGCGGTTGTGGTTGCTGATGGCAGACAACCAAAATAAAGGGTTATCTTATTTAGATATGCTTACTGTCCTGTCTGTGTTTTTGCAGTTTGTGACTTGCCAACAGGTATCGAATGATACGCTGTTGAATGAATTGCATAGGCAGGACAGATATTATCTGGATAAGATAATGAAAGACCAGAAGGAAATACTTAAAATGCTATCTGATATTAAATCAGACTTCGCCCGCAGTGGTTGATACAAAGAGGGTAGGCAGAAGTCTACCCTTAATTTTTTAGGAGGTGTTATTTTATGGCTTGTAAGAACGTATGCCGACTTTGCGATAATTTCATTATATCGCAGTCAGTGAATTTTACAGGCGGAAATCTGATTATAGATTTACCTGCTGGCAGTTATGCAGACTGCCGAAAAGTTTGTATTGTGGTGGCTCAAAAAATCCCCGATACCACTACAATCAATGCTCCTGTTTTTATTACGATTGGCGGTGGGGCTGTGCAGTATCCGCTTATGAAGCGTAATTGCAGACAGGTTGTGGCATCTGGCTTGAGAACAAGAACCAGATACAAAACAGTAGTTGAGACAACGAACAATTCTGGATTTTTCAGAATGATAGGGGAGCCTTGCTGTACGCCAGATAGCAGATTATCTGCTATCAACGGAGAAAGTGCCCCTGCAACAACAGGCGGAGGTGAATAATTTATGCACATTGAGAGAATGCACAAAATGATTGAGTGTCTTTGTGAAAAGGCATGGTCCGAAATGGAAAAAGGTCTGGAATGTGTTGATACCGCCGAAATGGGACAGGTTGTCGATATGATTAAAGACTTAAATGATGCTGAATACAAAGCTGTCATTACAAAGGCTATGCAGAAGGCAGAGAAAGAGGACGAAGAAGAAGATAAGGAAATCCTTAGACGGTTGAAATCCGAATACTACGAGGACGGAGACAGGCGTTTCTACGACCATTACAGATACGCTGACGGTCGATTTGCACCAAAGGGCAGAGGAACACGCAGAGGATATACAGAACCGCCTTACTACTTCCAGACACCCGATATGTATCACGAATGGGATAGCAAGAGCGACGCAGAGCGTGGCAGAGATTTAGACCGTATGGGTGGCAGAATGTACTATACCGAACCCATGATGAGCGGCTACGATAAAGCGAAACGCCATTACACAGAAAGCAAGGAAATGCACAAGGGCAATTCTCAGGCTGATAAAGAGCAAAAGATGCGCGACCTTGAAGCATACATGAAAGAACTTTCTGGTGATGTGACAGAGATTCTTTCGGATATGACACCAGAAGAACGCACCCTGCTGAAAGCCAAAATGACAACACTGTTGCAGAAAATCGGCTGACATAAAACGGATAGGGGTATTCCCCCTATCTTTTTTAATTGGGGGTGGTAACGAAATGGTATTCGAGATAAACGGTGTAAAATGGAGCGTTATTTCTGTTATGCCGCTCTCTGACTGTCTGCGCCGCTCTGACGGGAGTTTTACAGTTGGCGTGACTGATAACACTACTCACTGCATTTGCCTTTCTAATCGGCTTGTAGGCGGATTTAAGAGGAAGGTACTGATACACGAATTATGCCACGCAGTCTGTATGTCCTATAACATACATATCCCATTGGAACAGGAGGAATTTTTATGTGACTTTGTGGCTACTTATGGGGATGAAGTTTTCGATATGGTAGATATGATGGTCGGGGAAATTCGGAAAACGGCATAAAAAAAGGGAGTATACCGAAATTGATATACTCCCGATTTTTGTGTAGCTTAGGATTGCAGCTTTTACGAAAGGGTGTACTGTTATTATACCATTTTGTTGGGGTCAACACAATGGTTATTTTTTCGTCAGCACCGCAATACTGCCCTTGCTTGTGATGTTATACCCGATAGCATCCGCTACGTCACGAATTTTGATATAGTTTGTGCCATCCTTCAAAATGCGTTCTGTTTCGTGTTCCTTTCCATCAATGATAATCTTGCACTTCTCTACCACTTCTTCATCCTCCGTTCCGTAGTCGAAAACATCATTTACAAGCAACCAGTGCGTGAATTTATTGCACCGCAGGGGGACTTCTCGCACGCCGTAAGCCGAACCGTCAGCAGCTATGTAGTAGGGGTAGCCGTTCTTCATGCCTGTGTATACCCCGATATGCCCCTGCATCCAGACTAACGCCCCGATGGGTGCTTTTTCGATGGTTGATATCGGATTGACGCTTTTTGCTCGTTCTTTCCATTGGGTACTGCCGAGTTTTACGCCACACGCCCATGAAATCAGACCAGAGCAGTCTACGCAGACCTTCCCGATTTTCTTTCTGTCACTATTCCATACCATCTTACCGTATTTGTTTTTCAGATAGTTGTAGTTGGCTTCTGTCATTACAGAGCCTTTCATACCGTAAACATAATTCGTGCCGATTTTAGAACGGCAAAAGGCTACCAGTTCTTTGCCCGTCATCTTTTTCGCCATATAATCATCCCTTTACAATCTCTTTGACTGCCTTGTTTTCTTTCAGCATTTTTCGCATTTCTTCCAGTGCTTCATCCACCCACATAGAGAAGGTGTCAAACGATACCGCCATAGCAACCGCAGGGAATCTCTGCACGAATAAATCATAGGTCTGCCGCAATTTCAGCTTGCCTGTTCCGCTCCCCAGTTCTGCTTCTGCCTGTGTGACCGCCCACAACAACCATTCTTTTACTTTTTCTCTCTGTGCCGCTGTTGGCATTTTCAGAAACCGCCCGATAAATACACCGACCATCCCTGTGACCGCCATCAACGCAACCACCAGATACCAGTTTTCCATTAAGAATGTAACCTTATGCACTTGCTACATCTCCTTTCACTCTTTCAATACAATATCAGCAATACGGATAACGGCTTCAATGCCGTATTTTTCAGCCCATTCACGAATCAACTTGATAACATATTTGTACCTGTTTTCATTTTTCGATTTCCAATAATAGAAACCGTTTGCAACACCGCACTCTGTAATTGAAGCGACCGCAACCTGTGCGAGTGGAGATATGTCTTTCTCTGTGACGAAAGTACCATATATAACCGCCGCACTCAGGCAGATTGCTACAAAATCAGATATGTAAACAAGTTTCTTGCTCGTTTCCATTTTTCTTGCCATACGATCAACCTACTTTCTCCCAGCCCTGCTGGTATTCCGAGGGCTTCCAAGTATTGTTATCGATGGTCGAGCGATAGCAAACGCCATTCTCCGTGCAACAGTCCCCCTTCGCGTAGGGGCTGGTTGCCAGCGAGATAAAGGGCTTTGCCTTCGCAGGGTCATCACTCCATACAAAACCCCACTGTGCAGGCAATTCCTCGGGTTCGGCGGTGTAAATGGTGCTGTCATATTTCTGCAACAGCTTCACCACGCGCCCTGCGGTACTTTTGCAGACAAAGCCGACAGGACGGTTCAGCATATTTTCTTTTTCACAAGCCGTCTGGAAATCTGGGATAAACCTGTCCTCAGCGTTTAATTCCGTTCCTGTCATAGTGTCCGCTTTCTCCTGCACCGCCTGCGCCGCTAACTTTGCCATGTGCTTAATTGTTTCCATCATACTTCGTTCACCCCCTCACTGATTGCCGCCTCTAATTTTTCTACCGTTACGCTGTCCGCCGCAAGGGCGTTTAACTGCTCCTCAATGCGGTCAAGCTGGGTTGGTTTTGGTTCTGGCATGGGTTCGGGTTCGGGCGGTGTGTATTCCGAAAATGTACATGTTTCTGGGTCATAAATCATGCCAAGCGTAACAGTTTCATCGCACGGAATAGCAGTCACAGGATTGCCCGATGGGTCTGGCGGATAGTAGGGTTCTGTTTCTTGGTTTTTCAGAACGTCAATCACTCTGTTCTGTAAAATCATTGCATAAGTTTTCATCTTCTCACCTCACCATTCAATAATAACAATACCGTTTCCACCTGCGGACGCAGTTTTTGATGAAACGTCATTGGTTGCACCGCCGCCACCTCCACCATAACCAGCGTTGGTTGCATGATGTAGTTTTCCGCTAAAATAATAAGCACCATTTCCTCCGTTGCCGAAAGAACCGCCGCCACCTCCACCACTAGTGTAGCCGGCACCATATCCATTCCCAGTACCTCCGCAGCCTCTAACTCCATTTTCTCCGTCTTTTGCATATCTATTAGAGGAGCCTCTAGCACCTTCTCCTCCAATGCCAGCACCAATATTTCTATCCTCTGTGTTGGGGGTAGTTGCATATACCTGTGCTACACCTCCGGGCAAAGAAACAAGCGAACCAATAACCGTAGTTCCACCTGATTGACCGCTTGTTTGGCTGGAACTACTCCCGCTTGATTCTCCTGCTGCCCCGCCTAATCCTATAACAATATTTATTTTGCTATTCGGCGTAACTGTATACGGTTCTCTTATGATACACGAACCTCCATTACCGCCTGCACCAGCCTCATCGCCCCTTCTAGCACCGCCGCCACCTGCACCGCCACCACAAGCAGTAACCCAAATCTTTGTCACACCATCGGGAACGGTAAATGTGCCATTTGATGTAAAGGTCTGTGTGCCGTGCGTTTTAATTAGAGTACCTAATACTGAATTAACTGTAGCAATTACCCATGCGCCTACATCCCAACTCATGATACAACACCTCCAATCCTTGTTACTGAGCTACTAGTGTCTATTGTAGTAGTTTTCGTGATTACGTTACCGGAAGGTCCAGTATACTTAGATACTACAGTAGTTAGTGTACTTGAGTTCTTTGTAATTGTTGTAACAGTTTTTCCACCATCACTGTGAGTTATTGTAACTGTAGTTACATTACCAGATGTACTAATAGTAGTATCTTCACTTGAAAACCCCTGCACATTCATGAGGGCTTCTCTGTTTAATGGTGTACCCTCTACGGATGGTTCGTCCGCCATTTCAACCGTTACATATTCGTTTGTCCCGTCCGCATGGGTGATTTTTCTCCGCCCCGCCTGTGTCGGGATTCTATCTAAAAAATCCTTCATAGCAACCGTTCACCTCCGCTATTTATCGTTCCGCAGTAGATATATTCCTGCTTCATATTTTCTGTCATTTCCTTGCCGACCGCGGCAACCCGTTCCCAATCGTTAACTTCCTGCCAATCAAGGTAATTGCTTTCTCCGAATACAGGCAATCCCAATCCAACCAAAAACAACCGCACCAAAGCGGTATAATTCGCTCGGATACGGTTGATTTCCGAAAGCCAAGGTATATTGACTTCCTGCCAATCGGTGTAGGTTGTGCCGTTGAAACTCTCCTTGTAGTTTCTGTATGTTCTGGGGATGTAGTATCCTTCCTTCTCAAGCCACCGCATCAGCTCCTTATGGTTGCCATCAATGCGGTTCAAGTCCTGATAGTTCAGTGCGCCCTTATTGTTTTCCTCGTTCGCCTGAGCCGCTCTCGCCGTAACGGTGTCGGTTACAGTTCGGTTAAAAATCGGTGTTATCCAAGCCATTAGCTGCCACCCCCAATGATATATTGGCACTCGCCCTTGATTGCGCCGTTATAGGTCAATTTCTGCTGAACCATAGTAACAGGCGTTTCATTCGCGAAGTTGCTTGTGAAGTTGACAGAATCGCCAACGTCCAGTTCGGGATATCCTCTGTCTGGCGCGCTGTAAGTGTTGCGACGCAGAGTAACCGCCGCTACCCAGTTTGCGTATGCGATAGCGTCTGTCTGGTTGTCAATGAGCGCATTGCTAACGCCGCTCAAATCCTCGCCAACGTCACTGTATTTCTTCCTGTACTCGATTTTATTCTCCGTAAGGCTATTCCCGTTGATAGTGACCGTACCTGTCCCCTTGAGCGTTACAACGGTCTTGTAGGCGTAGAATTTTGCCGTGCCGACCATTGTTAAGCCGCTGCTTAATACAATCTGTTGGTTCGTATACGCCGAATGGGTGAATGTGTATTCATGCGCCGCATCGGATGAAACCTCAGCCGCGTTGACCGCCGCCGTTACCTCCGAGTTGACCTTGACGGAGTTATACTCCACAGACAGGTTGCGAAGGGGAGGTATCTTCGTTGTGGTGGGCGTATCCGTCATTTTGTCAAAGTTGATATCAAATCCTGTCGCGCTGTCATTCTCGCGCAAAATCTGAATATAACCGCCGCGGCTATGGTTCATGATACAACGCCCTGCATTTGCTATCAGCTGCAAGCACTCATTCACTTTGGAGGATGGAAGGGGATTGTGCGTGTAGATTGTTTTCAGTGCGTTATCCAGTTCGATTGTATTCTCAAATCCCGCAAACTTCATAACATCTGTCGCAAGGTCAAACAGACTTCTTCCTGCCGCCGAATACACGCCCTCGTCATAAGTCATTGTCAAGTGGTCTGCCAGACCTACGCACTTTATGCTGACCTCTGCCACAATTCCAGATTTCGATACATCAAAATCGCCTGTAGAATAAGACAAGCCCCAAGGTATCCACTCAATAGAACCGTCCGACAATTCATAGCCGTACTGATAATTGACAGGTTGTCTGCTTTCCAGATACTCCCATAAGCCAGATGGGTTTTCGGGGTCATATCTTCTTTGCGTATCAATCAGCGTAAATTCAAATTCCTGCTTTGGAATTTTGGACGATAACAAGTCAATCTCCTTCGTTGAGGAACAGCTTGCAATATCGTCCGAGCCTAATCGGCTAACCAGACCGTACACCAAGGAAAGCAATCTCGCCCTGCGGTGTGGTATATTTGAGTTCAGCCAATAGAAGGACAGTTCGTTGCATAACGGAATCTGGTCTGCCATTTCCCAATATGTAGTATCAGGCGAGTAGGTTTTATCGAATACAGATACAGAATCTTTCTTTGCCAGAATCCGAAAACTATTCGGGTAATCACCCATGCTGTCATCAAATTGGAAGGTCAGACCGGGAAACTGCACATAATCGCCGAATGAAATTTTCACAAGCGGCTTTGTAGTGTATGCCCCTGCATCACCGCTGATTGTCAATCCTGCATATCCCTGATAGATGGGGTTGCTCTCCGGCGGCAGAGGGTTCTTTCCGTCCAGAATAAATCTGTTTCGCTCCAGCGTCTGATAGGTGGATGGGGCGGTTGTGCCGACATCCACGCTGTCAACATCGCTGTACGGCAAATGACCGTTATCTGTTTGTGTACTCAAGCCGGGTGCGTCTGGGTCTGTCACGCCAAATACAATTCTCACATAAGAAGGATTGCGGAGCGTTTGCTCTGTTTCCTCTTTCCATTTTGCTGTTACCGGATACATAAAACCACCGCCTTACTTCCCTGTATCTATAAGCGAGGCTTTCAGACCTGTAAACATTTTCGGTGTGCCATTCTCGGACACCCAATATGTAGAAACGGAATAATCTCCCCAATACATTTCCCTTGTGATGAATTTCCCTTCCTTCGGGTCATAATAGGTCACTTCGCCTATGAAAGTTTCGACCAGCTGCAAAATCTTCTGCAATTCCTTTGGATAAATAACCTTCCACTCCAATGTCAATTTCACTTGGCGGCGGTTTATCTTTTGAGCTACCACAACGCCATTTGCATTTCTGCCGCTGTCAACCAACTGTTGACCTTCGTATTCCTGCACAGAAGGGCAGGTAATTTCTGTGCCGTTATATTTAATTACTGCCACAAAAACCACCTACCTTTGAAATGCACCAAGACCAAAGTTTATCCCTCGTCTTGCGGATACTCTCTGTTGATTGTTATAGATAACGTCACCATCCAGTTCAATCTTCTGGTTCAGTTCGATTGGCTGACTGCTGCCGTTCGCCATTGCCTGTGACATAGCCGTTAAAACGGCATTGAAAATCGCACGTTCTATCTGGTCATTGCCGCCAACGGCTGTTTTGCCGCCAATACTTCCGACCAGTTCCGGTCCTGCCTCTCTTGCAATAAACAGCTCGCCAGACCGAGGAAAACCGCCATTCGCAAACATTTCTATATTGAAACGCTGCGCCTGTTGCATGGTGTAGCCGTCGACATGACTGTATTTTTTACCAGTCAATCCTGCCAGTGAGTTTGCATCGGAAACCATCTGGTTCAGCATCCTTGTAACCTCATCAGATACTTGCTGCAAGGTCTGTCTGATAGCATCAAACGTGTTGTAAATGCCATCATAGGTCTTGTTGAGGTATTCGCTCATGCTTGTCTTGAACGTGTTCCCGAAAACCAGCGACATAGCGTTTATCTGTGTGTAGAAGTTCTGCATTTCAGATGTGATAGCGGCTTTCGTTTCGCTAAATTTTGCACGAGTAATGTCCCATGCTTCGTTCCACTGTGAAATGTCTGGTGCTTCAACCGATACAACAGGTGCAAGGCTACCACCGCCAGATACTTTGTCTACGATTTCATCAATAACACTGCCTACGCCCTTGACAGATTCTTCCATACCTTCAACGATACCTGCGCCCAGATAAGCACCGACCTCCCGTTTAAACAGTTTGGATGGGGAGTGGATTTCTGCCGCGCTCTTTGTGCCACTAAGTATTCCACTTACAACTTCCTTCACACCAGAAGGCACTAAAGAAAGCAAACCTTTTTTAATGCCCTCCCACATCCATTTGCCGATTTTCTCAATCGTGCGTCCCATGGATGTTACGGCATTGTATACGCCCTGTGGTATTCCTTTAAACAGGTCGATAATCATTTTGATTTTTTCTGGTATTGAAGATGAAATCCAAGTTGAGATATCATTTCCCCATGTAGGGAAGATGGAGGATATTAAAGTTGAAATTGCAGTGCCAATTTTAGATGGCAATTCAGAGAACCAACCAACAATATCACTTATAATCTGCGGTATTGTTTCCGTGAAGAAATTCTTAATTGCAGTCCATTTTTCAGAAATGGTTGTTTTGACGGCTTCCCACAATTCAGAGGTTGCCGTCTTTAATTCATTCCATTTCTCTGGGTAGTAGCTTACAATCTCATCCCATGTTGTTTTGAAGAAATTTTTAATAGAGTCCCATACTTCGACTACTGTTTTCTTAATACCATCCCACAACTTCGCAAGAAACTCTTTTATCTCATCCCAATGCTTTATAGTCATAAAAACGGCTAATATAGCCGCCCCTATGGCAAGCGTCCAAGGACTTAATATAAATCCTGCAATCTTCGGTCCAAGACCAGCAATAGCAGTTCCTATACCAGTAACAATCTCCGAGCCTGCTATCTGTGCTGCGATTGCTTTGGCTATTGAAGCACCCAGACCAGTAAATTTCAATAACGCAACAGCGGCTATGATAGTTGCTTCTATCGGTGCAACATCAAAAAAACCATTCCACGCTTTAATCGCCGCCATTATTGCTTCAAATATCAGTGTTCCGATATTGGACAGAATATCGATAAAGTCAATCCCTTTTATAAATTCCCCTATTTTTTCTCCTATCATTGTCCAATTCGTACCCTGTACGGCTTTTATCAATGTGGTTAAAATACCGTTTATCCATTTATTAGCCGTATCTGCGGCAAGGACAAAATCGAAAGTGGAGAAAAACGTGTTAATTCCAGCTGCTATGGATAGCCCGAAATTAGACCAATCAAATGTAGTGCCAAACGAATCAAGGAAATGCAATGCGGTGTTCAATGCGCCTGCTATTGTTGCCCCTAAAACAGAAAATGTATCGGGCGATATTAAGCCGTTTAAAAAACTTGCCAATCCTGTGCCGAATTTGTCTGCCTTTTCATATATTGCATCCCAGTCGATACTGCCGAGCGCATCTTGTAATTTTTTCCCCAAATCAGCACCAAGACTGTAAAAGTCCCCCGTTTTAAATGCTTCTTTTATTCTGTCGGCAAGACCTTTTATCTTGGAATCAATCTCGACAGTTTCAAACATATCGGTAGGGAGAAGGTCTCCTGCACCGCCGCCTGCACCGCCATCCGCACCGCCGCTATCGTTCTGCTTAGTGTCTATGATGTGCAATTCATCAAATCCGAGCGTATAGTCCTGCATTTCCTTTAATGCCTTAGCTGCTTTTCCTGCGCCGCCTGCCGTTTTTTGCAGACTTTTCGCGTAGTCCATCTGCACTTTTTTAGCCTGTACCGCATACCCTTTGCCTGTAAGTGCCGCAATGAATTGTCCCAACATATTGATTGCCTTCGCAAGCCAACTAATGAAAGTAGCAAGGTAGGGTGCGACAACAGAAAGAATAGGCTCAAATGCCGCCGCAAATGCGTTTCTCAACTGCATTAAAGCGGACATCATAGAGGAAATATTGGCGTTTACCGATTGGCTGTACTGTGCCAAACTTTGCATACCCTCTGCAAATGCAGACTTTATGGTAGCAATCAGCTGAAATACAGTGGAGTACAGTACAGACATACCAACCATTTTAGGCAAAGAAAAACTATTGCGACCGCCAGAGCGACCAAAAAGCCCACCGGATGAACGCCCACGAGATTTATTTGAGCGTTTCCTCTGGCTTACTTGTTGCGTTTTTTTGCTCTGATTTTCCTGCAACCTCTCTTGAATATTTGGTATTTTAGAACGTGCAAGTGCAATAGTATCTTTCAGATTAAGATTTGCTATTTTTGATTTTTGGCTTATTCTCTCCAACTGCTTTTCAAGCGGTTTCATCTGTTTGGCGTTTCCACCGGCAGACTTTAATTCTTCTATGGTTTCGGTCAGAACTCTAACCGTATTTTCCATATTTTTAAATTCTCGTTCTGCCTTTTCGACTTCTGGAAACTTAATTTCACTAAGTCCGAGTTTTTCTAAGTCAACTCTAAATCCATTGATAAGGCTTTTTGATTCCTCTATGGTTTCAGCGAATTTCCCATTATCAATATCCAGAACGCCTGTCATGCCAAGATTTTTTGAAATCTCCTTTTCTATTCCAGAAAATCTGTCTGTTTTTGCGGCGTTTTCAGAAACGCGTCCCATTGCGGCGGCAAGCTGCCCTGCAACGGAAACGGCACTGCTTGTTTCGCTCGTTAAATCAGACATAGATTCTGCGGCATCCTGTATCGGCTTTCCGTTAATCTGCTTGCCTATGTCAAAAATAGGAATGTCCTTCAAATGACTATAATCTTCAACAGGTGCAGATTCTTTTTTTGACTTTTTTGTGAGTTGTCCGAGATTCACGCCTTTTAACGCAATACCGATTTCCTTTGCGCTTTTTGCGGCTTTTGAAAAGTTGTGTGCTATGATTCTTGCTTGTTTCGCAAATTCTTTTATGCCGTTAATCTCTATTTCTGGCGTTTTAATGCTCTCCAAAGCAGATTTAATTTCACGAATCTGTTTTGTGGAATCTCCTGTTTTCCCGATACCATCAATAGTCTTGCTTAACTTTTTGACAGACTTTTCCGCATCGGCGGCATCCGCAACAATCTTTATCTCAAGTTTATCTATTTCACTCATTGTCCATTTCCACCACCTTCCCATAGCGTTAAATAGGTGGTAATAGAATTAACCATTACCACCTAAATACTATTTCGGACTTTCTGGCAAACCAGATTCACGAAGTGCCATTATCCTTTTTTTCATTTCAAATACCGCAATCTCTTCATTTGATTCAGCATTCCGCTTTTTTTCGCTAACGGAAAGGATAGGTTCTTTGATATACTCGTTTTTCGCCTTATTTCCTGCCAAATTCCGCTCTACACCGACAGTAACGGCGGCAAGCGTATACTGACCGTTTATCCAATTCATGTAATCTGCATTTCTGACACGTTGGTTGTACCCCTCTGCAATCGCAGACAATATTCTCGGGTTCATTCTCCAAAATTCATCCCACGAAACCCCGATAGAGTATGCCTGTGGGAACCATTCAGCAATCAACAACTCACGAAACGATTTGTATTTTTTTCTTATTCCGCTTCGCTCTGATTTTCCGCAGTTTCCGCTTCCGCTGTCTTGTTGGCAGCCCGAAAAAAATCAGACTGCTCCATAGCGTCAGACATAGCTTCTACCATTTCTTCAAAACTTCCTCCAGAAACAATGTGTTTCTGCATTTCTTCCCCAGCTTCATTTTTTCCAATTCCAGCGCAGATGCCGAAATAAGCTCTCATCATAGACATAGGTTTATCCTGCATGACCTCAAGAGAAATACCCTCGTCCTCCAAGTCACAAACAAGGTTAAAATCAAATTCTTTTGCCTTATACACTTTTCTGTTAATGGTAAAGTTTTTCATTTGCATAACTCCTTTTTTCTACTTAATTTACTGTATTTCGGCTATGGATTTATCATAGTCAGCCATATTAGCCGATTCTATATTCAATGGCTGACTTAACCTTTTTTTGACAGTGTGATTGTAGTCGGATAGCCATTCTCGTCTTCCGTTACCGCAACATCATAATCATTCTCAATCCACTTAGGAACTGTTTTCACAGCCACGGTTGCAGTGCCTGTCAAATGGTCATCCGTAGCTTCATCTGGAGCAAAAGATTCCTGACCGATAAAAGCGCAGATACCTTCTGAGCCTTTGCCATCCGTACCGTATAAGATACAAAAATCCAGTTCCTTTCCCTCGTTTGAAACCATGTCATCTTTGTATTTCTTTTCAAATGCGCCAGAAATCTCCATTGATCCAGCCGCACGCCTTCCCATTTCCTGTGTTTCTACAAGGTCTTCCAGCGTGGATGTATCCACCATGTTCTGAGAACCAAATGGGCTTGGAATGGCTTTCGCCCTCAACAGAAGTTTATAAGTGCCTGCCCAGTAAGAACCTTCTGTTTGACTTGATGTTTTTTCTCTATAAATAATTCTGGATTTCAAACCTGTTGCCATATTTCATTCCTCCTTTTTTGCATAAAAAAATAAAGCCCTAAATGGCTTTATCACGTTAAACTGTCATTTGCTCCTATTACTCTTTGGAATCTTGCGGTACTTCTGTATGTATCCCCCTCATTAAATTCTGGAAGGGCAATAACCTTGAACCGCATTTCTTTGAATACGTCTGCTACAACAGACATTATTCTGCCTACATCCGATTGGCTTGTGTTTGTAAATACATCAACTTGGAAGGTTTCCAAGGTTGCGTTTATGGAAAGTCCCTCAAGGTCTGCTCCACGTTCCGCCGCCGCCATACGATGAATATAGACGGTAGGGAAGATGGCATCACTTAATTTCTTTCCGTTGCTTGTGAAGTATACAGTTGGAAATTTCGATTCCAATTTTGGCTTGGCTTTCGCCTTTACGATTGAAAACACAACCGTTCCAAGGTCATAAGCCCATGAATTATCACTCAACCAAACACCTCCTTTGCAACTTCCGCAATCTTTTCTGCTAATTCTATGGAAGTTTCATACATAAATGGGCGAGAGGGCATACCCTTTGTCCAGTGCCATTCGCCGTCACGAAAGTAAAACCATCCTTTTTCTCCATGATTATTTACGTCATACTTCCAACCAACAATGCCAATATCGGGATGCGGATTTTCCTTCCCGACAACGGCTGTACCGAATTCAATAAATTTTGCCCAAACGCATCCAGTGTACACAATCCACGTTGCACCTTTTTTAATAACCGCCCCTTGCTCATAATTGATACTGCTAAGAAGTTCTCCTGTATAAACAGCATCGTATTGAGCAACCTTCATTTTGGCAGTCTGTGCGCCGATTTGAGCGAGTTTTTTCGCAAACTCGTTACATTTATCGGTTAAGCTATATGCGTAGTTCTCAACCTCTTTTACGGCGTTCTGGATGGACTTATTGGACATGATGTTGATTGATATTTTCTTAGGCATAGAACCACCTACAAAATTTCAAGTTCTTGGAACACTTTAAATATTTTCGGAGACTGTATTGCAATCCAGTCAACCATTTCCTCGTTCTCAGCCCATGCGCCATAAATTCCATGTGTATTGGAAGATAAACCGCTTTCAAAAAGAAAGGCATGGACTATCTCATGCCTAAGTTTCCTTTTATTTAAGTTGATTTTCCCATCTTCCGTTAGGTCTTTTTCTTTTGGATTTAATACATAAATCAATTTTTCATAGAAATTGCACAGAGCGTCCGATGATTCCTCGAAATCCGAAAACCGTTCTGGATATTCATCCACAAACATAATTGAATATTCCTCTCCAAGAATATTTACTGTTTTGTTTTCCATACTGCACCTACTTTACATTCTTTTGCAATAGAAACAAATCAACCGTCAGACCTTCATCCGCAACGCCCTTGACAATGTAATCACAACTCGCTTTATCGACCATTGCCGCTTTATACTGCACCGCTGATTTCTTCCACACCAAATCCCCGACAGACAAAGGAAGTTTGCCCTTGTCATCGACAATCTGAACGAAATTTGTTGAATTATCAACGCCAAACTCCTTAATAAGAGATTCGCTCAATTTGTTGCTTATGGAGGAATGGAAGGGTATAGGCACACCGTATCCCATTGTGTATTCCCCTGTTTCTATCGGTACTTTGTTTCCGTCCACAGTGATGTATTTCAAATTCCCATCCTCGTCCGTATCATAGAAAGGGACTTGACCGATTTGCTTTGCATAGAACATCTTTTGTCTGTTAATATCGAGCATTTGAAACCACCTACTCATGATTCATTCGTTCCTCAAGAGTATCAAGCCTATGATGTGCAGATTTAAGGCTCTGCTCCAACTTGATAATCTTATCATTGTGCTTATTGATTTCTTCTCTCATTGTGGATATTTCCTGTGTTGTTCCTGCGATAGCATCCAGTTTCATATTGATTCTGGTGTTATCCTTCACACGCTCCTCAATATCCTTTGTGTCTGTATGCTTGCTACTTTTCAACCCGAAAAAGACGGAAAATGCCAAAGATACTATACTTATGAGGTATGCTATTTCGACTTGCATTTCTGTACCGCCTTTCTGCTTAATAATTGTGCATCAGCCCACCGCCACATAATACGATGCACCCCTGCTGCCATTTCGTTAAAATAATGAAATCTATCGAATTTAATTGAAATTAAGTAGAAAATTTAATTAAATTTCATTTATTTTCGATTAAACTTTCATTATTCTATAGAATTATTGAAACTATACTTTACACTTTGAAACAGCAACGCACCAAAAACGACTAAAGGGGTCGATACCAACCCCTTTAAAGAACCTTTACAAACGGGTATACGCCAAAGAACAAATCTTCTCTATTCTTCCAAGAACGGCTCACTCCGTTTTCAGAATAGCTTGCCATATATGCTTCTCCTGCCTGTGAGCGGTCATATACTGCCAAGTCAACGATATTGTTTTCAAATCTTTTCAAATCCTTGGCAATATCATCCTCTGTGTATGTATCTGGATACATACGCTTTATGGCAATCTCCTTTTTCGCCTGCTCTATCAGTTGGTTCAAAAGCGGATTTTCTTCCTTCTTGTCGAATACCACAGTATCATCATCGTCAACGTGAAACTGCCTCAGTCTGATTTTTACTTGCTCCAAAATGCTGTAATCAGCCATAAGCAATCACTCCTTTACAGTCCGAATACGGACAAGAGATAATGTTTCAGTTCTGTGCCGTTCATTTCTTCTGCTCCATCAACACCTGTGTTCAACGCCAACTGCCGCAGCTCATTGACTGGCATACGAGCGATTTCGCTTTTGGAATATTTCTTTCCTTCCGCTTTCTCGTTAGTATCAGGCACTTCTTCTCCTGCGGCATACCATACACCCTTGTGTTTTACTATGTGTCCGTACTTCATGGCGTTCTCCTCCTTATCAATAGCACTTGATAACGAAAACGCTATCCATTCTCTCATAAGAGGGCAGTACAATTTCGGATGCAGTTGTCTTTGTATGAACAGGGTCGCTTGTCACTGTAACAGAAACTGCAACGCCTGTATTGACAATGGATACATCCGCTTCCTTACTTCCCATCAGTGTACGTTCTTCTGGTGTAGTACCGTACCATGTGTTACCCAGTGCGCCGTTAGGAATCAGTGTTGCGAAACCATCGGGATAGAATTTAGCAACTGTTCCTTCTTCGTTTTTGTACTGTTTAGAGTAAACAATGATATTTACCCCAAGTTCAGAAGAAAAGAGTTCCTTCACTCTGTTATCATTCATAAAGATATTTGCCGTTACATTCTGCGCCAGAATTGCGGATTTGATTTTCTTGTTCTGTTTCAGATAGTCCATGGTCTTTCTGGAAACAATCAAGACAGAAGGTCTTTCGCCTGTTTTCGCTTCAACAGAATCCAGTCCCACAGAAACATCATCGAGAGGGTCAGAGTTTTCTGTATCAGACCACTTGTCAGTTGTTTCAGTCAGCTCCGCAAAGTTTGTTTTCTTGTACTCTCCGTCTGGGTCATAATTGAATCCGTACGTAACGCCGTTTGCCTCAATGGAAATCTTAGGAGAACCATCAGCAGGGGAGAGCAACTGCATAATCATTCTTTCCGGCACAACATTTGCACCTTCAATCAGAGTGTTTGCATCGTCAAAAATTCTACTCAAAACATCCGCTGCGTAAGGGTCTGAAGAATCCTGCACACGCATGATTTCCTGCTCATCAATTTCCTTCACAATCATGGATTCACGGAAGAACGGCATTTCAGTTTCTTTAACAATGAAGCCTTCTCTACTTCTGATTGTAGAGTTTGCATCAAAATTGGAAGGAGCCAAGGAAACAGGCAATCCTTTAGATGTTTTAACCCATTTCAAATCCAGACCCATTTTCTTTTTCGCAGGGAACAGACCTTCACCAAGATATGGGATTCTATTACTCGCAACCTCTGTCTGCACAAGGGCAATCGCCTTTGCGTTGTATACATCTCTAATGTTCATTACTTTACACCTCCTTATTCAAATACAATCAGCGGCATGGCTGTTTTTGCTTCGGTCGCAATCGTGATTCCTGCGTTTGCATTTGCATTTGCTTCATTCACGGAAGCGAACGCCCTTACGATAGTTCCGTTGGGGTTTTCATCGTATGTGTCAGAAAGCAAAATCCCGATAGCTGTATTGTCATTTACCTTCTTCCCCTCTGCGGAAATAGGATTTCCAGCCTTACAAACGCCTTCTGTAAATGCGGAATCATCCAGTTTTATGGGTACAAACAATTCGCCGCCAAGCCTTCTTTTCAGAATTTCCTTTTGCATAACCACGCTTTTTTTATTGAATTTCATAGTTTATTCAGCCTCCTTACATATAGTCTTTTAAAACAGATTCAGCCGTTTTATTTGCATCAGACCATTTGCTACCGATTTCTTTTGCAATTTTTTCTGTCTCCGTCTGTGTTTCGCCGCCGCCATTACTTCCGCTGGGATTGGTGGAATTTTTTGCAATTTCATCCTCTTTCGCTTTGGCAGCAGCCGTTTCTTTATCAGAGATAATCTGTCCGAGAACGTCATAATCGAAAGAGCCGTCATCTTTTACAATCTGCGCCGCCTGTTCAGCAGTTACTTTGAATTTCGCAGCCGCAGTGCTTCTCTGCGTAGCCAATGTCTGTGCCTTCTCAAGTTCTGCGATTCTTGCATTTGCTGTTTCCAACGCTTTATTGGCTTTTTCAGTTTCAGACAAACCGTTTGATTCCAATTCGTCAATCTTTGCCTGTAATTCGTCTGCCTTATCGGCTTTTTCTTTGTACTGTGCGATTTTGTTTTTTTCGTTCAACACTTCCTTGTTACTTTGATTCAGCAAATTGGTAATCTGCTCATCAGTTGCCTCTGGGAAAAGTTTCAGCACATCTTCTCGTTTCATGGTTATTACCTCCTGTTCTTTTACTCACGCTTTTGTTACCGCAGGTCGCACCTGCTGAGTTTGCTATTTACCGCATAGCTGCTTAATTTTTATAAACAAAAAACAGCCCCTAAGGACTGTTTAAGTTTTCGTGTATTTCAGACTACATCTGCAATTTACAATTTCTTCCGCACTGGCCCCTAAAGAGTAGTCACGAGGGAAGGACATTTCAGATGCACCTATTTGAAAAGAATCGAATATCCCGACTTTATATCCGTTTGCTTCTGCGTGCGTATGCCGCACCTTATCATCATTCATGGTTATCCATGTTTTGTATTTATAACCTTGCTTAACCATTCTGGTGTATTCTCGGTAGTTGCCAATGGTATTCGCTTCATTTGCCGCAATATTCATGGCACGCTCAACAGATGTAAAGTAGGGCGTATCCTTATTTTCAATCGTTGTTCGGATAATATCTTCTGTGATTTTCTCCGAGTATTCTTTTATGTATGCTGGTGGTTCTCTGACCTTTAGAAACTTCAACGCCGCCTTTTCGTATTCTGCCGAAACACCTTGAATGAAATCTCCTTCGCTTTCTCCTTGTTCCAAAAAAGCATAAAAAAAAGAAATAAAAATCGGCTCAAGTTCTTTCGCTAACTCAAGCCGTTCTTTCTTTTCTTCGTCGGATATTTCCATTTCTCCGAAATAGGTTTCATATACAATTTTCTCTGTATGAAATTCGTCATTCGGGACTCTTGACATGAAACCACCTCTTTTTTATTCTTCTGCAACCGTTTGAGACTGTTTTGCAATCTCCGCCGCCTTTCGTTCCTGTTCTTCCTTTTCTTCCGCCGTCTGCCACAAAGCGTCCATATAAGGCTTTGAAAGAAGGAAGGTTTTTTCGGAATCTCCCCATAAGCCAACAGTCTTAACTGCGATAAGAGGGTGTATTCCTGCCTGTAACAGTTGATAGAGTGTCTGCGATTTTGTATACATATTGTCTTGCGGACTATGATTTATCTGCACATCAAAATCTCTTGTAGTAATGCCTAAATCCTCATGCTTAATACGAATGATATTCAGCACTACCTTTGCAAGGCGTTTCTCTGCCGCTTTTACAATTGGGTCTTTCAATTTTGCTCTCGTCTTTGAGAAATCCCAGCCATTACGAAGTTGCACCGCCCCTTGCGTATCTCCGCCGGAGTTGTTATTGTTTTTATTCGGCACCGCAAGGATGGAAAGGGCATTGTCCCATAGGTCATCCTTTGCAACCTGTGATTCAGTCTGGTTCAATTCCTGTGTCATGATATCGACATCAGCTTTGTTTTCGCCGTTATTTGATTTAACAACCAACGCACCCTGCATTTTCATTTTCCCAAATTCTTCCGAATCGATATCGCAGTTTACAAATTTTATCCACGATTGCACAAACTGTTCAATGGAATCCATGCGGTTTGACTGCATATTGTTAATGGAATCCAGAATGTCAATGACAAGTTCAATATCAGATAACCGCTCATGGTTATTAGGGTATTCCACAATCGGTATACCGCCAAAAGCATGAAGTCTCCAATCTGTAACGGAAGAATCATGTACTTCACAGGAATGTGTCTCCGTAAAGCACCTCTTATACAGTTTTCCGTTCCTATCCTTCGATTCCTGCACCGCCAAAATCGGTTCTTCTGTGTTTGCGTTATAAATCACAAATGTGTTCAGCGGAGTAGGGGATACAATACGAAATTTAATATCGCCATCTGAAAATTGAACCGCTTTAAACGATGTACCTGTTGCGGACTGCCATTCTCCAGACTTAATATCCTTTGACTGTTTATCAACATCCACCATGTAATCATTCAGAATGTCTACAGCTTTGTTTATCCGCTCATCATCCTTGCGGCTAACAAATTGCACAGGCTCACCGTATGTTTGCCCGACCTTGAACTGTACGATTTCATATGCGTGGTTTTCAACAACCTTATTCACGATATCGTCTCTAACAACCTTTTTTCGATAACGTATCGACTGGTCTCCCTTGTAGTAATTCCAAAGGTATTCGATAACGGTTTTATTGGAATTGAAAACTCCGATACACTTTCCGATTACAGAAACGATATTTTCTGGCGTTATTTTCTCCACGTTTGTGTATGCAATTTTTCTGCCGTAATTCCCACGAACAATCTCTTGGAGTGTCATTCTATTACTCATGCGGCACCTCCCGATAAAAAACAAAACAAAAAACACCGACAAGAATCGGTGTTCGTCTGCTTGCATATTTCTTTATTCTAAATATACCACACTTTTTCGGGACATTTAGGACAACTTTCTAATTTTCGAGAAAACGATAAAACATTTTCTTTACACTATCCTCAGTATTGCCTCCAACCCTTCTTGCAACATCAGCCCAAGAAAGACCATCAATAAATCTAAGACGGATAATTCGCCTCATGTGGCTATCGTTTATATCCGCTATAAACGCTTCAACTTTGTTTATCGTTTCCAACAACTCTAATTCAAGTTCGCATAATGTCGCTTTCCTTGAATAAAGCAACGCTTTTTTTCTGTTATATTCTGGATAGGGGAAGCCCTCAATGACAAATGTTTCCAATCCGCCAACACCGCCAGATACTTTATCAAGAACGGTTCCTTCCTGCTCAATTTTTATAATCTGCAGCTCAAGAATCGATATCTTTTCTCTTACCTCGGCACATTCTTGTTGAAGGTCTGTGTATTGCTTTAGAATTTCCTTTGTCAATAATATACGCCCCCTCTAAACGGATTTATGGTTGCCTCTACCTTCGCAATCCTATTTCCCTTTGTGATTCTTACCGCAAAGTTTGAAAAAACGTCTGGAACGTCATCAAACTGTTTCTTGCTACTTACAGAATATCGTTTCAAAAGTGACATCATTACTCCGTAAGGCTCTTTCGGGGAATACATGGATTCATCCTTGAAAATAACGTGCTGCAATATCCAGTTGGAACACTGGAAAATCCTTGCCTCTTTGTTCGTTTCGGTAGGCGTATCTGTAATATTGCAAATCCAACCCTTAGCCTCTACACGTTTATTCACTTCCATAGCAACCCTGTCTCCGCCTGCGTTTCGCTCAAATTCGCACTCCTGTACTCCATTATTGACAATAGCATTTGCGGCGTTTTCATATTGCATTTCATAGTCCGCCGTATTATCGCATACGCAGTCAACACAGTAATAGTCATCTCCGTATTTTTGCAGGATTGGCAGGACAAAATAGTCTGTGCCTTTTCCCTTCGTGTCGCACTGTGCGGTAATAATTTCTGGTTCGCCATGTGGGAGATTTAGGTATCTTCGTATCTTGTCTTCAGGGAAAACCAATCCCTCACGCTCAATAGGCTCCTGCTTATACAGACAACGATACGAAATATCGTCCATCAACAACTGCTGGTCTTCAAAAAATTCTTTTGTAAACCCAGAAAATTCGTAATCGAAATTGCTTTCTTGCGTAATCGGGTCAATATCTGGTACTGCTATGGTTTTAACCCTCGGATTTCCTTCATACATATTTTGAATACGCCCGATAACATCATGCACAGACCATCGTGTAGCAATATGTATTTCCTTGCAGTTTTTGCCTTCGGAATCCTGTATTTTCCTCTGTCTCGCATCGACTGCGTATTTATTCCACAGTTTATCAAGTATCATAGGGTTCATTGCTTCTTCGATACCGCCTATCATATCATCCACAAGTAGAAATTTCGATGCACGAACCTTACCAGCGTTCTTACTACCTACGGATGTACACTGAACAGAGGGGAAGGGTTTATATTTTCCTACGTTAAACTGCTCCATCTTTGCGTTTGTACTGGTAACGTGTAGGTTAGGAAATATCTCGTTCCATGCGTAATCGTCTATGTTCGTGACAATATCGTACACACCATCGTAGTACATCCTCGTAATATCCCCGCTGTGAGAATAAAAGAGGTTAAAGTCTTTCGGAAACCAACCAATGACCGCTGCGTTGAAGAATTTCTCGATGGTTGTTTTCCCTGCACCAGGAATTAGGCTGATGCACAAAATATCATATCTATCATCAATCATCCCTTGCAGTGCATCCATCAGACCGATTTTCAAAAACTGTTTTCTTCTCGGCATATAAAACCGTTCTTTCGGCTCTCTTTTGTGTTCGATATAACGAAAGAAACTATCGACAACCTTATTCTGCGCTTCTATCAGTAAGACGGAATAAAATTTCTCTATAATTTCATAGCTTACTTTTTCTTTGAAAGCGTATTTTTCTAAGTCCCAAATTGTACCGCCAGAAGTATCAACGCAAAAGGTTTCAATGATTTCCTTACACCTTTTTGAGATTTTAAGACCGTACTCAATATCCTTCTCATTCGTAGCAGCGGTTTTGACAGCTTCGCAATACGCATCAATAACCTGCTCATTGATCCCATTTGTTTCTATGTATTTCTCGTAGTCCTGTACGGCACTTATCAATTCAAAACTTGCCATTAAAAAAAGCACCTCCGCTCAAATAAGCAAAGGTGCAAAAATCCTTTGCCCTCAGATGTTTAGGGTTAGCGGCTAACTTCCAAATTGTTAGTCGGTAATTGTTTTTAGTTTATGTCTGTAATAGTTTCCACAAAGCAGTTGTAGTAAATATATCTTTTTCCGTCAAAATCAAATTTAACATAACCGCCACTGGTGGTCTCGATATCAATTTTCCCTTCATAATTTGCTATTTTCTTGCCATCCGCTGTATACACAGTAATGGTTCTCTGCAATCCTCCTTTTGCATCGTTTCTAGCATTTGCAATCATTTTGCCAAGAGTTGCAGCACCAGTCATTCCGCAAACTAAAGCGAAACCTATTGCTACCAAGAAACAAATTTTTTTCATGTGCATCATACTCTCCTTCCTTGACGCAGTCAGTAGGAATCGAACCTACACATCATTTTGACGGACGGATTAGCAATCCGCTACGATACCATTACGCCATGACTGCAAATTATCTCACATACCTTTCTTTCCTTCTCCACGCCTCATCATTGTACTTCTCAAGCCATTTACACCGTTTAGCAATACATTTATGCTTGTAAGCAAGCTCCTTGTTCAACGCCCCAGTATGAGCCTTACAGTGGCAATATCCGATTGCGTTTCCTATGTATTTACCTGTTATTGATTTCTCTCTCATAGGCAAAATCCTTGCATAATACCAGTTTTGCAATTTTAACACATTCTTTTCGGTTGTCAGTATCGGTGCATTTACCGTCTTTGTTGTATCTGCAAGTTCTTAAATCGCAATCACTCATTTTCGCAACTCCTCTTTAAATTTGAGAAATTTCTCCAGTTGTTCTTGGTCTTTTTCAGTCCCGAACAGTGTATCAGGGAATGGCTCGCCTTTTATGTACATGTTGAAGTATTTTGATGCAGTAGGCACGCTGATGCCGATATGTCTTGCAGCCTTGGAAAGCGTCATCCGACCGCTACAGAACGATTCAAATGCTTCAAAGAATTTTTTCTTGCTTATGGTTTTTACGCCTTGCGCCATTGCAAACACCGCCTTTCGTTTTCAATCAAATAATCGGGATAACGTGTGCGTCTCCGATAGGCAGAAAGGGTGACATCCAATCTGCCATCGGCATTTTTTTAATTCAAGTGGGATTTACGCAACCAACACTCTATTCTGGTGCGACCAGACCTCTTAGATGGGTGTGGATTTGCACCACACATGAACCGCATTCCTATCAGCGTCCTCCGTACGATATTGTACCCGACCACTATCAGTTCTTAGATATAAGCGTTTACCTATTCCGCCACCATCTACCATAATTCAAAATTGAATTATCCTATGCCTACTCGCAGGCTAATAACCCGGGGTAGGCCCGCTTTATCGCAGACCTAAAAGAATGCTTTCGGCGCACGCATTTTTACAACGATTTTAACCCATAAGGTTGCGAGTAAGGTTTTCATCGTGAACCCAAACGCCAACAGAGGGATTTGAACCCCCATGTCGGATTCTAACCGACACAATGGTTTTCAAGACCACGCCGTTATAACCGTTTCGGTATGTTGGCAGAGGATGGGGATTTAAAAGACACCATCTCTAATAGTGAAATCCGAATCGACCTCACCTAAATCAAGTTTCTATCCAATCCCCATCATGATTTTTCAGTTTTTGGTTTATTGTCAGTCACGAAACCAGCAAAACGGACTGCCTTGAACGCAGTTTTCATCACTCCAAGTATGTTGGTAGCGTCCATACCCTGTTGATGCCATCCTGAGCATCCCGCATCGTTGCTCTCCGATGTGTCACAATTCCTATCGGTTTGTGTTCCGTCCGATTTCCACGGAGGGGAGCGACCCCGAATCATACGACCAGTCAGCTCGATCAATGGTTGCGATAAACCATGATACCGAAAGACCGCAAATGGATTCTCTCGGACTTGAACCGAGGACCGTCCGGTTATGAGCCGGATGCTCTAACCAACTGAGCTAAGAATCCAGAGTGGGGCGTGATGCCGTTAAAACGCCCCAAATATGAAGTTGGTGTTTGGTCTTGTTGCCAGTCCCCATCGGCATACAAGCCAAAAACCCACCGAGCCGTGCGATGGCTCTTAACAGGATTCCCCTAGTGGGTGAAAGGTCGTGTTATTCATCTGGAAAAATGTCCAAAAACCAGATGAAAAGCACCAGATGGGAATCGAACCCACGCCGTTAGATTGGAAGTCTGACGTTCTGCCATTAAACTACTGGTGCATATATAAGACCCTGCGTCCGAAAATCAGTGTTTAATATCTCGGCATATAGAAAAAGTCACCACAATTCGGAATGTCTTTCCTTATGACAAGGCATAATTTTTGGAATATTTCATAAGACCGCTCTGTTTTCGTATAGCGACCAAGTAGTATTCGCTCCCTATCTTTTTCTGCAATGATTTCTTTCCCGTGTCTAAAAATATCTATTCTATGAAATTTATCCTTGCCAACAGAATGCTTTCTATCTTGACTAATAATCGTTATCATCATGCTCACTCCTTTGGCATATAAAAAACTGTACTGCCAGAGAAGGGGAGTTCTTCATACAGAGCGTGAATCTCTGCAAGCACTTCCATTGCTCGATCTTCGTTCCTATATTCTCCGAGAACAATAGACTTGAGTGTTATATCGTTAAGGATGGCCTTGACATAATTTTTAACTACTAACAGTGATACTCCACTTTCATCAATGGAAGCTGTTCTATCTTGGCTTAAAATTCTCATGCCATTCACTCCTTCGGTTCAAAATAATCACAGCCATAATCATATTCCGTGTAGTCGGTGTAGTAGTCACTATTCTCGTTATTGCAGGCAAAAAGCAACTCATGGTCTACACTGGCATATCTGCACTTACCGCAACATTCTTTTTCATCGTACATTTGTGACATCGCCTACTTACTCTTTCAAAGTGTAATCTTCGCAGTTATTATTGAGTCTGCAATAATAGCCTACATAACCTATACTTCCGTAATTTTCCCGTTCCTCAACAATGCAATATTCGCAGTCAATACAGGTTGTATTTGGATGATACTTTGGTCTTGTAGGAGATTTTAATTCCTCAATCTCCTTTTTCAGATTTTCGATTGTACGGTCTCGCACATCGACATCGAATTCTAGATCCTTAATTCTTCTAAATGGGTTTATGCGAAACATTTTTGTCACTCCTTTATGCAAGATAGGGGCTTTTTGTTTTTGCGGATATTTGTGGGACTAAGTAGGGTCTTTTTCTAATCCCATCCAGACCCCCACCCCCGTCCATTCTCAACGGCGGAATCATCCAAGCCGCAACAACCGCTGTTCATCCGCATTGGCTATAATTTTCTGTATTTATTCGCAAAATGATAGTTATGCGAATAGTTTTAAATCAATATATTGTGTCAAGCATTTATTTTAAACTAGATATTGATTTATTCGTTTCCGCTGTCCGTCAATCTGTCTGCATCTTGTGCAATTTCAACAGTTTTAACCTCGTTCAGTCTTGGAAGTTCGGCAGCTGATAGGGCGGTGCGATGTCTGTTAGCATCTGGCGCATATGGGCTGTTCCAACCGTAAAAGTGATTTAGGATTGCGATAACGCCTACAGGGTTCTGCTTTCCTGTGGCTAGTTTGCCCGATAAACTCTCAAGCCTTACATCTACTAGCTTTTTGTAGATTTTGAAAGCTTTATCACTTAGTTTTTTATTACCATTTCCCCATTCTTTTATTGCATCTCTACTTATCCCTGTTAAAAAACTAAACCCATTGATAGATACTTCTTTATCATTCATCAGGGATATATATATATATATATCGCAGATATGGTCTACAAGCTCATAGTCATAGGCATTACAATTGCTCATTGCTCCTATGCCATTCTTGAATAAAATACTAGATTTTAACTGTTTAACATCTGGGAATACAATTTTTTTAATATACATCAAGGCGGCATTCCAGACGCTTTGTGATTCCTTGGACATGTCCGAAATTCCCTTTTCGGCACAAAACGAATCTAGACACGCCTCGATTTCTGAATCGTAAATTTTATTTTCCATGATCCGCGCCTCCTTCCTCGTTCCTGCTGCGGTAAATTAAAAAAGCCACAGAAAAAGATTTTAATCTCGTCCTGTGGCGTGTTGGTATCTCTGTAAAAAATTGGGGTGCCGTCCTTGCCGTTCAGGTCATCCAGGGCAACGGCGTTAGCTGGATGCCTTTTAAATTCAATTTTCTTTCTTGTGGGATATAATACAAAAATTTAATCATGTTGTCAATAGGGAATTTTGTTTTTTATGATTTAATCGGTTTCTGTATTTGTTTTAAGATCTAATATATTACTACGTACTTAAATTCTTTTTTAGATTTCATTCTTGAATATATTAGATTTCATTGGTTTTACTGTATGAAGTAAGATACTAGATTACATTCTTTTTAACCCATTACAGATACAGATGCTTGTATGGGGTATCGATGTCTAAAGTAAGCTAGATTTTCCCAGATATACAGTTGTCAATTATCATCTGGAACGTATTCGATTAAATGTTCTGGCTGCATATTTAGGATTTTGCAAATATTGTTTAACGTTTTCATACTGATATTTGTATCATTTTTCTTAATTTTCCGCCATGTTTCTTGCGAAAATACCCCATATTTAATAGCAGTGTAAGAAGTAATGCCAGCTGTTTCCAACGCCTCGTAAACCGAAAATTTGAATCTAATCATATTTATCAATCTCCTTTCCTGATTTCATATATCATACTATTTTTGAGCCACAAAGTCAATGGAATATGGCTTTTTTAAGACACAAAAATATATCTCGAAAAAGATAGAAAATTGTCAATTAAAATAACCGCCATTTCTGGCGGTCAGGTTTACAATGTTTCTAATCTCGCTCTGGTGAGCATTTCGGCGCGTTTCTTTTCCTTTTCTGCGGTCTCCATCGCCATAAGCTGGGCATAGGTGGCGGCATATTCGGGATTAGCTAGCAGCTTGCGCCGTTCCTGTTCCTCCTGTTCTTTCCGCTCCTGTCTTTCTTCCTCCTGTCTGATTTCGTCTGTTTTCCTGTTATCAAACATGGCTTGGATATCCTCGATTGTTAGCGGTTTTAAGCCGTTTTCGGGCGTTCTGACGGGCGTTTCCGCATCGGGTATGGGATTG